>Ga0155175_102_pt2 | contig 77774 bp, 73 predicted proteins | sample RifCSPhighO2_01_FD_106143 | JGI IMG/M metagenome (GOLD analysis project Ga0155175, IMG submission 106143) | Sphingopyxis sp. RIFCSPHIGHO2_01_FULL_65_24 | reverse complement strand
GTCATCGCCAAGCGTATCCTCGATCTGCCCGGAGCCTGACCCATGCCTTTGTATCACAATGACGACCAGGCGATGCTCAAGGACAGCGTCGCCCCCTTCGTGGCCGAACAGGCTCCCGTCTCGCACCTGCGCAAGCTCCGCGACAGCGCCGACGCCACCGGCTTCTCGCGCGATCTCTGGGCGCAGTTCACCGAAATGGGCCTGCCCGGCATGCTGGTGCCTGAGGCGCATGGCGGGCTCGGCATGGGGCATATGGAGGCGGGCATCGTGCTCGAGGAAATCGGCCGCAACCTGACCCCGTCGCCCTTCCTCGCGACCAGCGTCGGCGCGGTCGCCGCGCTCGCCAAGGCCGGCGGCACGCAAGCCAGCCGCTGGCTCCCCGCGATCGCCAGCGGTGAAGCGATCATCGCGCTCGCGATTGACGAGGGCGCCAAGCACCGCCCCGACCGCATTGCCACCACCGCGACGCGCGCGGGCAACGGCTTTCGCCTCGACGGCAAGAAGAGCTTCGTCCTCCACGGCCATGTCGCCGACATGAGCATCGTCGCGGCGAAGACCGACGGCGGCATCACGCTGTTCGCGGTGCCCAAAGATGCCAAGGGCGTTACCGTCGATCCGCGCCGCCTCGTCGACTCCAGCCTCGCCAGCCATGTCACGCTCGACGGTGTCGAACTCGATGCCGACGCGGTGATCGGTGAGGTCGATGCCGGCGGCGACATCCTCGACGCGCTGCTTGCCGCGACCCGCACCGGTGCCGCCGCCGAAATGGTCGGCGTCGGGCAGGGGGCGATGGATATGACCGTCACCTACCTCAAGGAACGCAAGCAGTTCGGCAAGCTGATCGGCGAGTTCCAGGGACTCCAGCACCGCGCCGCGCACCTCTATGGCGAGATGGAAGTCGCGCGCGCGACGGTGATGAAGGCGCAGGAACTGCTCGATCAGGGCAGCGAGGGCGCCAGGCTGATGGTCTCGGTCGCCAAGGCCAAGGCCGGCCGCGCCGCCAACCTCGCGGTACGCGAGGGCGTCCAGATGCACGGCGGCATCGGCATGACCGACGAATATGACATCGGCCTCTACATGAAACGCGACCGCGCTTTGGCGGAGTATATGGGCGATGTGCATTATCACATCGACCAGGTCGCGCGGATGAACGGCTACTGATCTCACCCCTCCCGCAAGCGGGAGGGGCAGCGAGACTTGCGAACTCGTTCGCTAGTCGCAGCGGGGAGGGCATCGAGCCCACAGGCCCCACCCCAACCCTCTCCTGAAGGGGAGGGAGCAAAAGGATGAGACAATGAATCTCAATGACATGTTCGGCCTCGACGGCCGCATCGCGCTCGTCACCGGCGGCTCGCGCGGCATCGGCAAGATGATCGTCGAGGGCTATCTCGCCGCTGGTGCCGCGCGCGTCTATATCTCGGCGCGTAAGAGTGCGCAGATTGAGGAAGCCGTCGCCGATTTCGAAACGCGCTATCCGGGCAAGGTCATCGGGCTTCCCGTGGACCTCTCGACCGTCGAGGGCTGCCGCGCGCTCGCGAAGGAACTCGAAGCGCGCGAGGAACGGCTCGACATCCTCGTCAACAACGCCGGCGCCGCATGGGGCGAACCCTTCGAGGGTTTCCCCGAGGCCGGCTGGGACAAGGTGATGGACATCAACGTCAAATCGCCCTTCTTCCTGACGCAGGCGCTGCACGGGCTGCTCAAGGCCGGCGGCACCGCGGCGCGGCCGTCGAAGGTCATCAACATCGGCTCGATCGACGGCCAGCGGCTCAACCCCTGGGAAACCTACAGCTATCACGCGTCGAAGGCGGCGATCCTCTACCTCACCAAACGCCTCGCGGCGCGGCTGGTTTCGGATCATATCCTCGTCACCGCGATCGCCCCCGGCGCCTTCCAGTCGGACATGAACAAGGCCGCGCGCGACCATGGCGACGCGGTGGCGCAAAGCATCCCGGTCAAGCGCATCGGCGTGCCCGAGGATATGGCCGGCGCCGCGATCTTCCTCGCCTCGAAAGCGGGCGACTATGTCGTCGGTGACACGATCACCGTCGACGGCGGGCTGGTCCACGGCGATGTGCGGACGAGCATCGACGCGTAGCGAAAGAAAAAAATCGCGCAGAGGCGCAGAGAGCGCAGAGATTTTGTTTTGCGCTGGGGCGCGGTCGAAGGACGAGGAAAAGATTGGCGGCTTTGCCGCCCCTTCCTTTCTCTCGGCGTTCTCTGCGCCTCTGCGCGAATCATATCATCCACGGCCGATGCGACGCGTCGTGGAAATTGACTCCGTCCACGCCTCGGTGTATTATTAATATAACTCACCAAGGAGATGGCCCATGCGTTTCGCGTTCCTGCTTCCCCCGATGATGCTCCTCGCCGCCTGCGGGCAGAACGAAAAGCCGAAGGATTCGCCCGAACTGACGATCAACGCCGACGGCGACGGCGGCGCGGTCCACATCACCTCGGGCAAGGACGGTGGCAAGCTCAAGATCGACGGCACCGGGGTCAATATCGACCTCGACATCCCCGATATCGCCGACCTCGATATCAACAGCGATTTCGACATCGACGGAGTGAAGCTGTTCCCGGGCAGCCAGATCACCACGATGGACATCAACGCCAATGACAAGAATGGCGCCAATGACGCGGTGGTGAAGTTCGGCTTCACCTCGCCCGCGACCCCGGCGAAGGCGGCCGACTGGATGGCGGGTGAATTCGCGAAAAAATCGATCAAGGTCAGCCGCACCGGCGACACGCTCGCCGGCACCGACAAGGACGGCGACACCTTCACCGTCGCCTTCGCCCCCGACGGCGCGAATGCCAAGGGCGAGGTGCGGATCGTCTCGAAATAGGGTGCGCGTTACCAAGCCGCGTCATTGCGAGGAGCCGAAGGCGACGCGGCAATCCAGAGTAGGCGGTAACCGCTCTGGATTGCTTCGCTACGCTCGCAATGACGAAGGTTCTAAAGCCTACCCGCTATTCCGCAAGGCCGTCGCGATCGCGTTGATCGTCAGCTGAATGCCCTCGGCGATCCGGGCATCGGTCTCGCCCGCGCGGTGGCGCTTCATCAGCTCGATCTGCAGCAGGTTGAGCGGCTCGATATACGGCAGCCGCAACCGGATCGACGCCTCGAGCGCCGGATTCTTCTCAAGCAACCGCGTCTGGCCGGTAATTTCGAGCAGGCCGTCGTGCGCGCGGTTCCAGCCGTCCTTGATCCGCCCGAAGATCGCGTCGTGCCCGTCGATATGGCTCGCCAGCCCCGCATAATGCGCCGCGATCCCCATGTCGGATTTCGCGAGCACCATCTCCATATTGCCGAGCAGCGCGCCAAAGAAGGGCCAGCTCGCCGCCATATCCTTGAGCAGCACCTTGTCGGCGAACCCCGAAAACGCCTCGCCCGTCCCGTACCAGCCGGGCAGCATGACGCGCGCCTGCGCCCAGCTGAACACCCAGGGGATCGCGCGCAAATCCTCGATCGCGGTCGACTTGGTGCGGCTCGACGGCCGCGATCCGATCTTCAGCGTCGCGATCTCGGCGATCGGGGTCATCGCGCGGAAAAAATCCTTGAAGGTCGGGGTGTCGTAGACCAGCCCGCGATAGGCGGCGAAGGCGCCGTCCGACACCGCGTCCATCGCGGCGGTAAAGCGCACGCAGTCGGCCGCTCCCAATATCTCGGGCTCGAGGCTGGCGAGCAGGCTCGCCGACACCATCGATTCGAGGTTGGTCGCCGCGCTGTCCGCCGTGCCATATTTCGCGCCGATCACCTCGCCCTGTTCGGTGATGCGGATGCGGCCCTGCACCGTGCCTGCGGGCTGGGCGCGGATCGCGGCAAAGGCACTGCCGCCGCCGCGCCCGACCGCGCCGCCGCGGCCGTGGAACAATTGCATCGAGGGTCCGGCGGCGGCGAAGACCGGGGTCAAAGCCTGCGACGCCTGGTGCAGCCCCCAGGTCGAGGTCAGATAGCCGCCGTCCTTGTTCGAATCCGAATAGCCGATCATCACTTCCTGATGCCCGCGCAGCGCCACTTGCGGGCCGATTTCGGGCATCGCGAAGTATCGCGCCATGATCGCCGGCGCCTTGTCGAGGTCGGCGATCGTCTCGAACAGCGGCACGACCATCAGGTTGCTCTTGCCCGCAGCTTCGCCGCTCCGCCACAGCCCCGCCTCGCGCGCCAGCACATGGACTTCGAGCAGGTCGGACAAGGTCTGTGCCATGCTGATGATCCACTGGCAGATCGCATCGGGGCCGAGCCGCGCGCGGACATCGGCGGCGGCGCGGACGATCGCCAGTTCGCCTTCGGTCTCCTCGCTCCACTCGTGCCACGACGCCGCGAGCGGCCGGTCGCTCGCCAGCTCGGCGGTGAGCAGCGCGACGCGCGCCTCTTCATCGAGCGCGGCATAATCGTCGCACACCCCCGCGACGCGCAGCACTTCGCCGAGCACGCGTTCGTGGACCGCGCTGTTTTGCCGCATGTCGAGCGTCGCGAGGTGGAAGCCAAAGACTTCGACCGCGCGGATCAGCCGCCCCAGCGCGCCGATCCCGCCGAGTTGGCCTTCGCCGCTTGCTTCGAGGCCGTCGGCCAGCATGACAAGATCGCGGCGGAAGTCGCCCGGGGTCGCATAGGGTTCGCCGGTCAGCGCCGACGGGCGCGGCGCGGGCTTGCCGGTGATCGCGGTGAAGGTCGCGCAGAGCCGGGCATAAATGCCCGACAGCGCGCGGCGATAGGGTTCGTCGCGGCGGCTCGGCGCGGTGTCGCCGCTCGCCTCGGCCAGCGCCTCGACCGCTTCGGGCACGGGGGCGAGTCCCGCCGACACCGACAGTTCGGCGCCGAGCGCGTGGACCGCGTCGCTATAATGGCCGAGCACCGCGGCGGCGTTGCGCGCGGTCGCTTCGCGCAGCGTCCCGGCGGTGACGAAGGGATTGCCGTCGCGGTCGCCGCCGATCCAGCTGCCGACGCGCAGGAAACTCGCGGGACGCTGCCCCAGCTCCTTCTCCCAGCGCGCATAAAGTTTGGGCAGCACCGGCAGAAACACGTCGCGCAGGTAAGTCAGCGCATTGTCGATCTCGTCGGCGACGAACAATTTCTCGGTGCGCAGCGGCCGTGTCTGCCACAACAGCACGATCTGGCGGCGGATCGCGTCCTCGACGATATCGCCCTCGGCGGTCTCCTCGGCGCCCGCATCGCGCAGCAGCATCAGTTCGGCGATGCGGTTCTTGTGGTCGAGCATCGACTTGCGCCGCACCTCGGTCGGGTGCGCGGTCAGCACCGGTGCGACCAGCGCGGCGCTCATCAACTGCGCGACCGCGTTGCTATCGATCCCGCCGTCCTTCAGTCGCGCCAGCGCCGCCGCGACCGTCGCCTCGGGCTCGGCCGCGATCCCTTGCCGGTCCTCGGCAAGGTTGGCGAGCATCGAGAAGAGCATGAAACCGCGCACAAAGGCGATGGTGTCGTCGAGGCTGAGCGCATCGAGCCCGGTGTCGATCGCCTCGGCCCCGTCGATCCCGCGGTGCCGGTCGACGCTGACCGAGCGGATATATTCGGTCTGCCGGTACAATTTCTCGCCGCCATAGGCGCGAATGACGTCGCCCAATATCCGCCCCAGATAGCGGATGTCGGGATTTTGCGAGATCTGGATCGGAGGCCCCATGAGTGCGGATGCTGCACCTGCGAAGGCGCAGGGTCAAGCATGGTGGTGCGGAGCATAGCTATGCGGGATCTGTCGAATAAGCGCCTGCGCTTGGCGCTTCCGTCCAATACAAAGGGCCGCCACAACCGCCATGATGCTGGCGGGGCGAATTCCAAGGCGGATGGGGTCATGGACGGCGAGCGGCGGGAATATGCGGCAATCGGCATTTTGATGCTGATATTGGGGGCTAGCAGCCTCATGCTGCTGCTGTCCTGCATCGCGATGGCGCGGTTCACCATCACCGGCGAGCATGGCATTGGCTGGCTGTTCAATCTGATCGTCGCCAACGGCGGTGCCGGAATCACCGGCAAGGCGCTGGCTGCCATCCTCGCGGTCGGTGCCGCCTATGTCGCCGACCCCGATCGCCGCCCGCTGATATTCTGGGTCACCGTCGTCCTGTGCGTCGTCGCGCTCGCCTCGGCGATGACCATGCTGGTCTTGCTTGGCGACGAAACGCTCGCGCGGCACCTCTATGACTGGGCGCCATCGGGAATCGACGAAGCGACGGCCTATGGCAAGGCGGCGAACCTGATGCTGGGCGGATTTATCGCGTGGGTGCTCGGAGTGCTGTCGGTTCAGGTCGGGTTGAAGCTGAGCTGACGCGGCGCAGGGCAAGACGATCGGGAGGAGAGCGAATGAAACGCGCTACGGGATTCATGCCTCTGCTGGCTGCGGTCGCCGTATGGTGTCCCACAGCGATCGCGCAGACGCCGGGCGGGCCGGTGACGGTGACGTTCGGCTGGCCCGCCACGGATCGGCCGCAGCAGATCATCCTGCCGAACGAAGGCACGCAGCTGGCGCTCGCGGGCGTCGAGCAGGCATCGACCCAGCTGACGCGGCCGGCGGTCGGCGAACGGCGCTATGCCGTCGAAGTTCTTTACGCCGACGGAACCAGCTATCCGCTGGAGTTACGGCTGCTGCCGATCAGCCGGCCCGCGACAATTCAGCTCTCGCGCAATCGGCCCGACAGTTGCTCGAACAACAACCTGCTTCCGTTCGAGGCGCATACCGCCAACACGATCAGTTCGATCAGGGCCGCCTTTTCGGTCCAGTTCATGCTGTCGCGCGCAACCGAAGCCAACAGCTGCGCCTCCTGGCCGCTCCGCGCTCAAAAAGCGCGGCACGACCGCTATTGTAACATGATGGCGGCATCCGAAATACTCGTGGTTCCGGAGGCCGTCCGTGCGCAATTCCGCTCCGACGCCCAGGGCCGAACTGCCTATCTGCAAGCGATCGACAAATGCGAACGCGACGAACTCGCGCGCAAGGCGGGCGTGCTTCAGGCCACGGTGACGGCCGACGCCAAGCCCAACCCGCTTAATGCCTATATCGCGAGTGCGGCCCTCAGCGAGGAAGCGGCGATGGCCGAAGCCGATCCCGCGGTGGACGCCCGGATCGTCTATTCGCAGATAACGCAGCCGGCGCTCGTGATACAAACCCGCGACATGCGCGCCATCGCTGTGCGCGAGGTGGGCGAGGCCGCGGTGCTCGCCGTCGATCAGTCGATTGCGGCCGCACCGCGCTGACGCGCGGGCTTTCGCTCAGCGCGTTTTCACCAGCACCAGCGTTCCCAGGTCGATCCGCGGCCGGCCGTCGAAGGTCACGCCATTGTGCGTGTCGGTGATGAACATCAGCCTGCCCGAGGCGTCGGTGATCCGCGCCGAGACCGAATAGCGGCCGCGCGGGTCGAGGCGGCGCTCGTCGACCGTCAGCGAGAAAGCGAAGGGCACCTGCCGGCCGTCGGCGGTGAATGACTGCTGCGCGATCGTCTTCGACGGTGCGTCCATCAGGCTGACGTCGGCGAGCGTGACCTCGACCTGCGCGGTCGGCGGCAGCGCCATGCGCTCGCGATAGGTGATGCTGCCGGTGACCGACACCGGCTGTTCGGACGGCATGATCGTCGCGCAGGCGGCGAGCGGCAGGGCGGCGAGGGCGAGCGCGAGGTTGCGGGTGAAGCGCGCCATGAGGTTTCTCCTGTTTTCGATCGATGCGGCCCGCTAGCGCCGCCCCGCTGAACCTACGCTGTCCGCTTCGTTATGTTCCCGTCAGCCTTCGAGTTCGACGTCCCAGTACAGCCAGTCGATCCAGCTCGTATGCAGATAGTTCGGCGGGAAGCAGCGGCCATTGTCCTGCAACTGCCACGACGTCGGGCGCCAGGGCTGGCGGTGGATCGGCATATGCGCCTGTTGCGGGGTGCGCCCGCCCTTCTTCAGATTGCACGGCGCGCAGGCGGTGGTGACATTCTCCCATGTCGTGCGCCCGCCGAGGCGGCGCGGGACGACATGATCGAAGGTCAGATCCTTGCCCGACCCGCAATATTGGCACGCGAAGCGGTCGCGCAGGAACAGGTTGAAGCGCGTGAACGCCGGATGCTGCGACGGCTTCACATATTGCCGCAGCGCGATGACGCTCGGGATCGGCATCGTCCGCGTCGGCGAATGGATTTCGCGCTCGTAATTTTCGACGATCGTCACGCGGTCGAGAAACACCGCCTTGACCGCGGTCTGCCACGGCCACAGGCTGAGCGGGTAATAGCTGAGCGGCGTATAGTCGGCGTTCAAAACAAGCGCGGGGCAACTATCGGGATGCCGGGCAAGATCGGGATGGAACATGGCTTGGTAACGCAGCCCCCTTTGCTTCTCGGGTTGGCGCGCCACTGCCTTCCTCAAGTGACAGGGTCATTACATGACGTATCAGAATCTGACGTCAAGGGGGCATCGTCCGCAACATATGGGAAGGTTTCCCTGAGTGTCCCACATGATGTGGAGAATCCGGTTTAAACCATGCTGACCCGTTTCGCGCCCAGCCCGACCGGCGAGCTTCACCTTGGCCACGCCTATAGCGCCGTCCTCGCGTTCGACGCCGCGCGGCGCGCGGGCGGCACCTTCCGCATCCGCATCGACGATATCGACGGCAGCCGCTCGCGCGAGGCCTATGTCGCGGCGTCGCTCGCCGACCTCGCCTGGCTCGGCATCGACTGGGACGGTGCGCCGCTGCGCCAGTCGGAGCGGCTGGGCGCCTATCGGGCGGCGCTCGACGATCTCGCCGCCCGCGATCTCCTCTACCCCTGCTTCTGCACCCGCGCCGATATCGCCGCGAGCCTCGCCGCGCCGCACGGGCCATCCGGAGCGATCTACCCCGGTACCTGCCGGCACCTGACCGAAGCCGAACGGGCAAGCCGCGCCGGCGAACCGCATTGCTGGCGGCTCGACATGGCGAAAGCCGCCGATGTCGCAGGCGAACTTCATTGGGAAGAGCAGGGGAAAGGCCCCCGGCTGGCCGACCCCCGCGCACATGGCGATGTCGTGCTTGCGCGCAAGGATGCCCCCGCCAGCTACCATCTCGCCAGCACCGTCGACGACGCGATGATGGGGGTGACGCACATCATCCGCGGCGCCGACCTGATCGCCGCGACCGACGTCCACCGCCTGCTCCAGGCGCTGCTCGGCCTGCCGACCCCCCTTTATCGCCACCACGCGCTCGTCTGCGGTCCCGACGGCAAACGGCTGGCGAAGCGCGACGCCGCGGCGTCGCTCGCGGCGCTACGCGCCGGCGGCACCGACGGACACGCGCTCGCCGCCGATCTGCTCGGCGGACGGCTTCCCACTGGCTATTCGCTGCAAAAGGCCTAGATAGACGACATGTCCATCCTGCTCATCCTCGGCGTCGTGATTGCCGCCGGCTTCGTCCTCTTCTCGCTCGCGCGCGGACTCTTCTATTTCTCGCAAGGCCACCGCGCCGCGATGGACGGCACGGCGCACGAGAATCAGGTCATGCAGAACAAGATGATGATGTCGCGCGTGAAGTGGCAGGCGATCACGATCATCCTGATCGTGCTGATCGGCCTGCTCGCCGCGGGGCAATAGGCGTCCGCGCCCGCGTCCGATGGTCAAGCTCAACAAGATCTACACGCGCACCGGCGACGACGGCACCACCGGGCTCGTCGACGGTTCGCGCATCGCCAAGTCCGACGCGCTGATGGCGGCGATCGGCGACGTCGACGAAGCGAACAGTGCGGTCGGTATCGCCGCCGCCGCGCTCGACCCCGCCAGCGACGAAGCTGCGATGCTGTCGCGCATCCAGAACGAGCTGTTCGACCTCGGCGCCGATCTCGCCACCCCCGCCGATATCCAGTTCGGTTTCGGTCCGCACGCGATGGCGCTGCGCATCGTGCCCACGCAAACCGCGCGGCTCGAGGACGAGATCGACGCGATGAACGAGCATCTGGGCGCGCTCAAAAGCTTCATCCTGCCCGGCGGCACCGAGGCGGCGGCGCGGCTCCACCTCGCGCGCGCCATCGCCCGCCGTGCCGAACGCGCGGCGGTCGCTGCGGGGGCGACCCGCGACCTCAACCCGCTCGCGCTCACCTATCTCAACCGCCTCTCGGACCATCTGTTCGTGCTGACGCGCCACCTCAACGCCGCAGCGGGCGGTGACATCCTCTGGAAGCCCGGCGCGACGCGCTGACAGCGAACAATATCGATGCGCGCAGAGGCGCAGAGATCGCAGAGAAAGTGAAGAACGGGCGGCGAAGCCGCCAATCTTTTGTCTCCGCGCCTCCGCGTGAACATCTTGTCTCTGCGATCTCTGCGCCTCCGCGCGAATCCTTCCGGCGTTGCTGCGTAAGCACGCTTCGAACGACGAATATATCGTTCCCTAAATGTTCTAGACAAGCCGCCGCCTCGTAACCATATTCCCCTCCACCGCGAAACCGAATCGGACCTCGGGGGATTATCCACTTATGGCCAGCCAGACAGATGCATCGCCCCTCACCGCCGGCACCGACGACGCGCTGGTGCTGACACGGCGATTCGCCGCGACGCGCCGCCTGTCGCTTGATCTCGTCGCGACGCTGTCCGACGCTGACGCCAGCGCGCAGTCGATGCCCGACGCGTCGCCCGCCAAATGGCACCTCGCGCATACGAGCTGGTTCTTCGAAACCTTCGTGCTGCGCGACCATGTGCCGGGTTATGCCTTGTTCGACGCGCGCTACCCCTTTCTCTTCAACAGCTATTATGACGCCGAGGGGCCGCGCCACGCGCGGCCACAGCGCGGGCTGCTGACGCGTCCGTCGCTCGACGAAATCCGCGTCTGGCGCGCCCATGTCGACACCGCGGTGCAGAGCGCGCTGCCCGACCTGCCGCGCGCCGCGCTGGCGCTGGTCGAACTCGGCCTCCATCATGAACAACAGCATCAGGAACTGCTGCTCACCGACCTGAAGCATCTTTTCGCGCAAAACCCGCTCGGCCCCGCCGCATGGGAAAAAAGTGCAATCGCGAATGAAGTTGCGCAGTTTTCCGCCCCTTTTTCACCGTCGGACGAGGCCGGCGCGATCCGCTGGGTGAAGGGTGCCGAGGGTGTGATTTCGGTCGGCCAAGGCGGCGACGATTTTGCATTTGACTGTGAAGTTCCGCGGTTTTCGGCGCTTCTTACCCCGCACGCCTTGGCCAGCCGCCCCGTCACCAATGGCGAATGGCAGCAATTCATCGCCGACGGCGGCTACCACACCGCGTCGCTCTGGCTCAGCGACGGCTGGGCCTGGGTGCAGCGCGAGAATGTGCAGGCGCCCGCCTACTGGCGCGACGGGCGGCAGTTCACGCTTTCGGGCTGGTGCGATATCGACCCGCACGCGCCCGTCACCCATATCAGCTTTTTCGAGGCCGACGCCTTCGCCAGCTGGGCCGGCGCGCGGCTGCCGACCGAAATCGAGTGGGAGGCCGCCGCCGCGGTGCTCGACCCCGCATCGGGCGACCAGCTCGACGGCGCCGGGCCCGTCCAGCCATCCGCCGGACCCGCCGCTGACATCGGCCTGCAACAGATGTTCGGCAGCGTGTGGGAATGGACCGGCAGCGCCTATCGCCCCTATCCCGGCTTCCGCGCCGCACCCGGCGCGGTCGGCGAATATAATGGCAAGTTCATGAGCGGCCAGTTCGTGCTGCGCGGCGGCAGCGTTGCGACCCCGCGCGGCCATCTGCGCGCCTCCTACCGCAATTTCTTCTACCCCCACCAGCGCTGGCAGTTCACCGGCGTGCGGCTAGCCAAGGATCTCTGACATGGGTGTCGTTCGCAATCTCCGCCAGGTCGATGCCGATGCCGCGGGGGTCGATCTCGCCTTTCGCGCCGATGTCCATGCGGGATTGTCGCAGGCGCAAAAGGCGGTGCCGGCGCGCTGGTTCTACGACGCGACGGGATCGGCGTTGTTCGAGGATATCACGACGCTCCCCGAATATTATCCGACCCGCAGCGAGACCGACCTGCTCAAACGCCATGCCGGCGAAATGGCGGCGGCGATCGGCCCCGGCCGCGCCGTGGTCGAACTGGGATCGGGCAGCTCGACCAAGACGCCGCTGCTGCTCGAAGCGATCCGGCCCGCGGCCTATGTCCCGGTCGATATTTCGGGCGATTTCCTGCGCGAAAGTTCGGACGCGCTCGCCGCGCGCTTCCCGGGGCTCGCCATCTATCCGGTCGAGGCCGATTTCACCCAGCGCGTCGCCTTGCCGCGCGAAATCTGCCCGCTGCCAAAGCTGGGGTTCTTTCCCGGCTCGACGATCGGCAACATGGTCGCGCGCACCGCGATCGACCTGCTCCGCAATTGGCGCGAGGCGCTCGGCGACGGCTCGCTGCTGCTGATCGGCATCGACCGGATCAAGGATATCGCGGTCCTCGAACGCGCTTATGACGATCCGGCGGGGGTGACCGCGGCGTTCAACCTCAACCTGCTCACCCGCATCAACCGTGAACTCGACGGCACGATCCCGGTCGACAATTTCCTTCACCGCGCCGTCTGGGACGACGTCCATGCGCGGATCGAAATGCACCTCGTCGCCGCCTGCGACATGGACTTCACCGTCGACGGCCGCCGTTATCATATGGCGAAGGGGGAGACGATCCACAGCGAGAACAGCCATAAATACGGGGCCCGCGACGCGAACCTGCTGCTCCGCGCCAGCGGCTGGACCCCGGTCGCGACGTGGGACGATGCCGATCCCGCCTTCGCCTTGATCCTTGCTGAAGCGACCGCCTTCCGTTCGGCCCCCTGACGCTCCATCCCTTGACGCGCCGGCCCGAAGCCGTAGGGCACGCGCATATTTTCAGCGAAAGGGCGGATCATGATCGTAGGTGTTATCGGCGCGGGCCAGATGGGCGCGGGCATCGCGCAGGTTTCGGCGGGCGCCGGCCATGATGTGCTGCTGTCCGACATCGACCTCGCGCGCGCCGAAGCGGGCAAGGCGGGCATCGCCAAAGCGCTCGGCCGCCTCATCGCCAAGGAAAAGATGACGCAGGCCGACGCCGACGCGCTCCTCGCCCGCATCACCCCCGTCGCCGACCATAAAGCCTTCGCTCCCGCCGACCTCGTGATCGAGGCGGCGACCGAGCGCGAGGAAATCAAGCGCGCGATCTTCGCCAGCGTCGGGCCGCATCTCTCGCCCACCGCGATCCTCGCCAGCAACACCAGCTCGATCCCGATCACCCGCCTCGCCCAGGCATCGCCCGACCCGGCGCGCTTCATCGGGGTGCATTTCTTCAACCCGGTGCCCGTCATGGGGCTGATCGAACTGATCCGCGGGCTGGCAACCAGCGACGCGACGCTCGCCACGGTCGAGGCCTATGGCCGCGGGCTCGGCAAGGAAATCGTCCACGCCAACGACGCGCCGGGCTTCATCGTCAACCGCGTGCTGATGCCGCTGATCAATGAAGCCATTTTTGCGCTCGGCGAGGGCGTCGCGACGATGCAGGACATCGACGCGGGCTGCCGCCTCGGCCTCAACCATCCGATGGGGCCGATCACGCTTGCCGACTTCATCGGCCTCGACACCTGCCTCGAAATCATCCGCGTGCTGCAGAGCGGCACTGGCGATCCCAAATTCCGCCCGGCGCCTTTGCTCGTCCAATATGTCGAGGCGGGCTGGGTCGGCAAAAAGGCTGGGCGCGGTTTCTACGACTGGACGGGTGAGGCGCCGGTTCCGACGCGCTGAGCTTCCGGGACTGTCCTTATTGCGGCTGGACCCGGCTTGGTGCGTCGCGCAATAACGGGTCGGGAGCCGAATGTCGTTTGAGGCGTTAGCGGACGAATGGTGCGTCGTAGCAGGAGCCTGATATGAAACGGAAATCCTTAGTCCTTCTCGCCCTTTCCGGTCTCGTCCTCGCGCCGTCGGCGCACGCCCAGAAGGGCGCGCCCGAGGATTCGACGATCAAGGATACCGCCAATTCGGTGACCGAGCCGTTCGACGGCAAGGAAGTCCCCGAAAAATTGCTGGCGATCCAGGGCGCGCCCTATTCGCTCGACGGCATGGGCAAATGCGCCGCGATCATCCAGGAGATCACCGAACTCGACGCGGTGCTCGGCCCCGACGTCAATGAACTGGTCGATGCAACGCGGGCGAAGAAGCGCGAACAGACTGCGGGCCGCGTCGCCGGCAGCGTCGCGGGATCGATCATTCCGTTCCGCGGACTGATCGGCGAGGTCACCGGCGCCAACGCCGAACGGCGGCGCTATGCCACGGCGGTCTATGCTGGCACGGTGCGCCGCGGGTTCCTGAAGGGCGTCGGGCTCGAGCGCGGTTGCAAGGCGCCGGCGCGGCCATAAGCCCGAAGCCGGGCGGAAGAGGGGGAGAGAAAATCATGCAGGTCGGCAATATCCGTCCGTTCACGATCGCGGTGCCGCAATCGGCGCTCGACGACCTCAAGGCGCGGCTCGCGAACGCGCGCTGGCCCGAAAAGGAAACGGTCGACGACTGGGACCAGGGCGTGCCGCTCGCCTATGCGCAGGACCTCGCGGCCTATTGGCGCGACGAATATGATTGGCGCAAGGTCGAGGCGCGGCTCAACGGCCATCCCAATTTCCTCGCCACCATCGACGGCCTCGACATCCACTTTCTCCACATCCGCTCGGACAATCCCGCCGCGCGCCCGCTCGTGCTGACCCATGGCTGGCCGGGGTCGGTGATCGAATTTCTCGACGTCATCGAACCCTTGTCGGCCGACTATCATCTCGTCATCCCCTCGCTCCCCGGCTACGGCTTTTCGGGCAAGCCGACCGAAGCCAAATGGAGCGTCGAACATATCGCGGCGGCGTGGGATGCGCTGATGGTCGCGCTCGGTTACACCCGCTATTTCGCGCAGGGCGGCGACTGGGGCAGCGCGGTGACCTGCGCGATCGGCGGCAATCACGCCGCCCATTGCGCCGGCATCCACGTCAACATGATCGTCGGCCAGCCCGATCCCGCCACAATGGCCGACCTCACCGACGATGAGAAAGCCTATCTGGCGCGCTTCCAATGGTACCGGACCAAGGACAATGGCTATTCGACCCAGCATGCGACCCGCCCGCAGACCGTCGGATACGGCCTCGCCGATTCGCCGGTCGGGCAGATGTGCTGGATCGTCGAGAAATGCCATGGCTGGACCGACTGCGGTCACCAGCCCGGCGGCCAGTCGATCGGCGGTCATCCCGAAAAGGCGCTCAGCAAGGACGCGATGCTCGACACCGTCAGCCTCTATTGGCTGACCAACAGTGCGGCGTCGTCGGCGCGGCTTTATTGGCACAGCTTCGCGCAATTCGGCTTCGGCGAAATCCATGTCCCGACCGGCTGCAGCCTGTTCCCGCTCGAAATCATGCGCCTGTCGCGGCGCTGGGCCGAGGGCCGCTACAAGAATATCGTCTATTGGAACGAACTCGACCGTGGCGGCCATTTCGCCGCATGGGAGCAGCCCGATCTGTTCGCCGCTGAGGTCCGCGCTGCCTTTGGCGCGATGACTCTATAGCGGCGTCATCACGACCTGGCAGCGTTCGGCGGCGCTACGCACTGCCGTGTTCCACGTCACCTCATTGCCGTTGCGGGCGAGCCGTGCCCCGGTCTTGTTTTCATAGACCGACCCGCCGGTCGACGGCGTCTGTTTCAGCACCAGCGTCCGCATCCCGTTGACGCGCACGATCGCGCCATTGCCGGTATAGTTGACGTTGAGCCGGGTGCCGCCGCTGCAGGCATAGCTGGTGCCGGTCTGGCGCGGGACCGACGCGCAACCGCCGAGCGCAGTCCCGGCTGCGGCCAGCAGGATTATTGTCCGTTTCATGGCTTTCCCCTTCAATAGCCCGAGCGGACGCAGAGCACGTCGGCCAGATATTCGCGGCGATTGATCGTTTCCATATGTTCGCGTGCCGACCCGTTCCAGCCGATCGAACGGCACCAGGTATCAGCGGCGCGCGCGGCGCAGCCGGCGGTCGCCGACCCGTTGGCGCAGGCGAGGACGCGATAGCCGTTCGTCGATGGCTGGGTATGGAATTCGGCGAAACTGCCGCGGGCGCTCTGGTCGTTCGCGGGCGGATTCGGGTTCCAGCCGCCTCCGCCGCCACCGCTTCCGCCGACCGGGCGGATCGACTGGACGGTCATCCCGCGCAGCACGCTGCCGAGCATCGGCGTATCGCGGTCGACGGTGCGGCAATTGCCTCGATAGCGCGTCTTTTCGCACAGCTCCCAGCGGCCGCTGGCGACGCGGATCGAATTGACCGGCCAGGCGAGCCCGAGATCGGTCTTCGCCTCGCCGATGAAGACGGCGGGGCCGCGATAGGCGGCATCGCGATAGATGGTTGCCTCGGGCGGGCGATAGAGCCGTTCTTCGGGGGTTTGCGCGGTCGAGGTGGCGAGCAGCCCCCCGGTCAGCGTCGCCGCGACGGCGCCGATGATGGACAGACGATGCACGGCTTTCATACGTTCTCCCCTGCTGTGACTGCGACCCGGAGATTCGTTCAAGGTCGAGATTACAGCATGGGCGAAGGCCGCGCAAACCTCATCGCGGCCAGAGCGGTACTAAGCCCGCATCGTTGCTTGCGAAATCAGGGCCGGGCGGCGGGGGGCGGCGCGACCTCCGGTGCCGGCGTGTCTGCGGGTGCCGTCACCGGCGCGGCCGGCGCAGGTTCCGGCGTGGTCAGCGGCGGTGTGACGCTCAGGATCAGGCCAGCGAGCGCCGCCGACATCAGGTTCGACAGGCTGCCGGCCAGCAGCGCCTTCAGCCCCAGCTTGGCGATCATCGGGCGCTGGTTCGGGGCCAGGCTGCCGGTGACCGCCATCTGGATCGCGATCGAGCTGAAATTGGCGAAACCGCAGAGCGCAAAGGTGCCGATCGCGATCGACGCCGGCGACAACCCGCCGGCCTTTTGCATATTGCCGAGGTCGATGAAGGCGACGAATTCGTTGAGCACGATCTTGCTGCCGAACAGCGCGCCGACGGCGTCCGATTCGGACCAAGGCACGCCCATCAGCCACATCACCGGGCGGAAGATCTGGCCGATGATCGACTGGAACGACAGGCCGTCGACGTGGAACCAACCGCCGATCCCGGCGAGCAGCCCGTTGGCGAGCGCGACGAGCGCGACGAACGCCAGCACCATCGCGCCGACCGCGACCGCCAGCTTGACGCCGGTCTGCGCACCCTGCGCCGCCGCCATGATGATGTTCGCGGGCTTTTCCTCGTCATGGCTCGCCTCGGGCATGACGATCGGTTCGATGCCGATGTCTTTCGGATCGTCGGGCATGATGATCTTGGCCATCAATATGCCGCCCGGCGCCGACATGAAGCTCGCGGCGAGCAGATAGGGGAGCAGATGCTCGCCGATCATGCCGGCGTAGGCGCCGAGTATTGTGCCCGCGACACCCGCCATGCCGACGGTCATGATCGTGAACAGCTGCGACGGGGTCAGCCCGGCGAGATAGGGACGGATGACGAGCGGGCTTTCGCTTTGCCCGACGAAGATGTTCGCCGCCGCGCCCAGGCTTTCGACCTTGGTCACGCCGGTGATCTTCTGGATGCCGCCGCCGACCCATTTGATGATCTGTTGCATCACGCCCAGATAATAAAGGACCGAGATCAGCGAGGCGAAGAAGACGATCACCGGCAGCGCGCCGATCGCGAAGACCGCCTTGCCATAGGGCGGCTGGGTCAGCACCTCGCCGAACAGGAATTTGGTGCCCTCGTCGGCATAGCTCAGCAGGTTCGACACCCCGGTCGACATCGCGCCGATGATCGCGCGGCCCCATGGCGTGCCGAGCACGAGCAGCGCGAAACCGGCCTGGAGCAGGAAGGCGGGGACGACGACGCGCGGGCGAATCCAGCGGCGGTTCGACGAAAACAGCACGGCGATCGCAAGCAGTGCGACGATGCCAAGCAGACCGATCAGGCGTTCCATAATGTTGATGCGTCCCCCGCAAGTTTATTGCGCCTGTCTAGCGGGCTGGGCGGCGGGGGCAAGGGGCGGCGATCACAGCCTGCCGCAGCGATGACGCTTGGCGCGGGTGAATTTCCTTTATAGACATGCGGCTATTGTCTTGGGGGGTCGCATGTTTCGTTCGATGATGGCGATGGTTCTGCTCGCCGTTTCGCCGTCGGTTCTGGCTCAGGACGGGGGCGGGGCCGCGGTTCCCGCGCCTGCCGCAAAACCGATCGAGCCGTTGCCGACCGCGACCTTCGCGCGCCTGCCCTTTATCGAAAGCGCCGAACTTTCGCCCGACGGTCGGCACCTTGCGGGGTTGTTCGCGATCAAGGGCGAACAGCGCATTGGCATCATTCCGATCGGTGGCGACGCCAGCCAGGCGATGTTTGTCGGCGTGCCCGACCTGACCGAGATCGACTGGCTGCAATGGGTCGGCGACGACAATATCATCGTCGGCCTGCGGGCGCTGCTGCCGGTCGAGACGGACAATTGGTACATCTCGCGCCTGATCAGCATTAACCGCACCACTGGCAAGCCGACCCGCCTGCTCTGGGATCTCAAGGGACAGGATGCATCGAGCGTTGTCTGGATTCCGACCGACGGCAGCACCGAAATCCTCGTGGCCGGACAGAATTCCATCTATGAAGGCGAGGATTTCTGGCCTGCCGTCTACCGCGTCGATGTCGCTACCGGCCGCAGGAAGACCGAGGTCACTGCGCGGGGCAGCGTCCTCGAGTGGGGTGCCGACCATCTCGGCCGGGTCCGCTATGGCATCGGCTATCGCGACCAGACGACCAAATCGACCCTGCTCTATCGCGGCGACGGCAAGTCGCTGTTCCGCACGATCGACAGCGCCTCGCTGCGTGACGAGGAGCGGCTGTCGGTTCCCTTCGTCTTCGTTCCGGGCACCGACAATGGGCTGGTCTATGCCGATGCCCCCGACGGGCGCACGGTGATCGCCGAAACCGATCTGGCGACGGGCAAGCAGCTACGGATTGCGCATCAGGTCGACGGCGCCGATATCGAGGGCGCGATCCGGTCGCCCGACGGGTCGCGGCTGATCGGCTTCTACACCTCCGACGATGCGAAGCCGATCCAGTGGATCGACCCCGTGATGGCGGCGCACCAGAAGGAACTGGATGCGGCATCGCCGCAGTCGAAGGTCCGCATCGAAAGCTATAGCCGCGATCTGTCGAAGCTGCTGGTGCGGATCAGTACCCCCGACAATCCGGGGCTCTTCTATTATTTCGATTCCGCTGCGGGCGACTTGTCGAAACTGGCGTCGGTGAACGAGGCGATCGGCGGCAGGCGGTTGTCGCGTTCGAAGCTCGTCCAGTACAAGGCGCGCGACGGGCTGGAGATCGAGGGCGTGCTGACGATGCCGCGCGGTCGCGCCAGGGAAAACCTGCCCTTCATCGTCATGCCGCACGGCGGCCCCTGGTCGCACGATACGCTGAGCTACGACTATTGGGCGCAATTCCTCGCCGAGCGCGGTTATGCGGTGCTCCAGCCCAATTTCCGCGGCTCGACCGGCTATGGCGAGACCTTCCTGAAGGCCGGGCAGGGCCAGCTCGGCTTCGCGATGCAGGACGATGTCACCGATGGCGTGCGCTGGGCGGTCGCCGAGGGGATCGCCGACCCGAAGCGCGTGTGCATCGTCGGCGCCTCCTACGGGGGGTACGCGGCGATGTGGGGCATCGCCAAGGATCCCGACCAATATCGCTGCGCGGTATCGATCAACGGCGTGTCCAACCTGCGACGCGAGGTCAATGATTTCGGCGGCAAGGTCCGTTCGCGCCTCTATCGCGACCAGTGGCAGAAAATGACTCCCGATTTCGCCGCCGTGTCGCCGATCAACGCGATCGACCGGATCAAGACGCCGCTGCTGCTGGTCCATGGCAAGAAGGATGTCACCGTCGACCACGTCCAGTCGGCAAAGATGTACAGCGCGATGAGCAAGGCGGGCAAATCGGTCGAATTCGTCTCGATCCCGCTCGCCGACCATTATTTCACCCGCGAGGCCGACCGGACTACCTTGCTGACGTCGATTGAGGCGTTTCTGGCCAAGCATAATCCGCCCGATTGACCGGCATCTTTCCAGCGCCCTCAAAACCGACTATCGCGCGCCGATGACCGACACCTCTTCGACGGCGTTGCCGCGCACGCTCTCGCCCTCGCTCTTCCTCTTCACCATCATCTATGGCGGCATGGTCGTGCTCGCCGGGGTGCTGGGCAACAAGCAGGTCGCGCTCGGCGACTGGCTGGCGGTCGAGGCGGGAATTTTCCCCTTCCTGCTGCTCGTCGCCCTGTCGAGCAGCGTATCTGAACTTCATGGGCAGACTGCGGCGAACCGGCTGGTGCTGTGGGGCTTCGTGCCGCTCGTGCTGTCGATCCTGCTCACCGCGCTGGTGTTGTCGCTGCCGGCGTCGCCCGAAATGGACCCCGCGCGGCTGGCCGCTTTTGAAACGGTGCTTGGGCAGAGTCCGCGGCTGATGGCGGCGGGCATCGTCGCCTATGGCACGTCGCAGTTCCTGAACGTCACGATCTTCAGCCGTCTGCGCGGCCGTGAAGGCGCTGGAACGGGGTCGACGTGGCTCGCGATCCGCGGCGCGATCGCCAGCGCGCTCAGCCAGATCGTCGACACGTTGCTGTTCGTCACTATCGCCTTTTCGGGGGTTTTTCCCATCGCGAACCTGATGGGCGGGCAGATGCTGGCCAAGGTCACGCTGTCGATCCTCGTCATCCCCTTCGTGATCACCGGCCTCGTTGCGCTGGGTCGCAATCTCGATAGCAAGCCCACCGCATGAGCCACGCCCCCGACCCCGCGATGCTCGCGAAAGCCGAAACGCTCGTCGAGGCCTTGCCCTATCTGCAGCGCTATGCTGGCCAGACCTTCGTGATCAAATATGGCGGCCATGCGATGGGCGATGCCGAGGCGCAGCGCGACTTCGCCGAGGATGTCGTGCTGCTCAAGGCGGTCGGGATCAACCCGGTGGTCGTCCATGGCGGCGGGCCGCAGATCGGCGCGATGCTCAAGCAGCTCGGGATCGAATCGACCTTCGTCGGTGGCCTGCGCGTCACCGACGCCGCGACCGCCGAGGTCGCCGAAATGGTCCTCGCGGGCAAGATCAACAAGGAAATCGTCAGCTGGATCGCCGCCCTCGGCGGCCGGGCGGTCGGCATTTCGGGCAAGGACGCCAATCTCGTGCTCGCCGAAAAGGTCAAGCGCACCGAACCCGACCCCAATTCGGGAATCGAGCGCCATGTCGACCTGGGTTTCGTCGGCGAGCCCGTCGCAGTCGATCCGACGATCCTGCAGAACCTGACCAAGGACAATTTCATCCCCATCGTCGCCCCGGTGGCGCTCGGCGCCGATGGCGCGACCTACAACATCAACGCCGACACCATGGCCGGCGCGATCGCCGGGGCATTGGGGGCCAAGCGCTTCTTCCTGCTCACCGACGTTGCCGGGGTGCTCGACAAGGACAAGAATCTGCTCACCGACCTCGACCGCGTCGCGATCGAGGCGCTGAAGGCCGACGAGACGATCACCGGCGGCATGATCCCGAAGGTCGAGACCTGCGTCGCGGCGGTCGATGCCGGGGTCGAGGCGGCGGTCATCCTCGACGGGCGGGTGCCGCACGCGATGCTGCTCGAAATTTTCACCGCCCGGGGTGCAGGCACGCTGATTCATCGCTAAGACGGGGCCCCGCGCGGCTCCCCCGGAGACTATCCCTTGTATTTCATGTTCCTCGAAATCCTGTCGATCCTCCTCAACATCCTGTGGTGGATCATCATCGTCCAGGCGGTGATGTCGTGGCTGCTCGCCTTCAACGTCATCAACACCCACAATGAATTCGTGCGCCAGCTCTGGTACGTCCTCGAACGGATCACCGAGCCGCTCTATCGCCCGATCCGCCGCATCATGCCCGATTTCGGCGGCATCGACCTGACCCCGATGGTCGTGCTGATCCTGCTGATCATCATCCGCGGACCGGTGATGTCCTATCTGGTGCAGCTCGGCATCAGTTCCGGGCTGGCCTGACCGATGGCGGCAGTGATCGACGGCAAGGCTTTCGCCGCCGGGCTGCGCGCGCGAATCGCCGGTGCGGTGCCGGCGTTCGAGGCCGCGACGGGCCGCGCCCCCGGCCTCGCGGTCGTGCTCGTCGGCGACGATCCGGCGAGCGCGGTCTATGTCGGGTCGAAGGGCAAGGCAACGGTCGCCGCCGGCATGGCGAGCTTCGAACATCGCCTGCCTGCGACCGCGACGCAGGCCGAGGTCGAGGCGCTGCTCGCGGCGCTTAACGCCGACGAAGCCGTCGACGGCATCCTGCTCCAACTGCCTTTGCCCGGTCATCTCGACGAACAGGCGGCGGTCGCGACGATCGATCCCGGCAAGGATGTCGACGGCCTGACCCCGGTCAGCGCCGGGCGCCTCGCGCTCGGCATCCCCGGCATGGTGCCCTGCACCCCCTATGGCTGCCTGCTCCTGCTGCAGGATCGGCTCGGCGATCTGTCGGGCAAGGACGCGATCGTCGTCGGCCGCTCGATCCTCGTCGGCAAGCCGATGGCGCAGTTGCTGCTCGGCGCGAACTGCACCGTCACCATCGCGCACAGCCGGACCCGCGATCTGGCCGATGCGGTGCGCCGCGCCGATATCGTCGTCGCCGCGGTCGGCCGTGCCGAAATGGTGAAGGGCGACTGGATCAAGCCCGGTGCGGTGGTCATCGATGTGGGCATCAACCGGCTCGCGCCCGCCGACGGCGAAACCAAGGGGCGGCTGGTCGGCGACGTCGACTATGCGCAGGTTTCGGCGGTCGCCGATGCGATCACCCCAGTTCCGGGCGGTGTCGGACCCATGACCATCGCCTGCCTGCTCCGCAACACGCTCGTCGCCGCGCACCGCCGCGCCGGCCTTGCCGATCCGGAGGGTTTCTGATGCGCCGCATGACCGCCGCTGCCCTTGCATTGCTTCTGGTGGCGGGGTGCGCGGGTCAGCCCGACGATATCCGCAACCGCCCGCTCGGCCCCAATCCCAGCGGCTTCGTCGCCGCCGAGATCGGCTTTGCCCGGCTCGCGCAGGAAAAGGGGCAGTGGACGGCGTTTCGTGAAACCTCGGCGCCCGATGCGATGATGTTCGTGCCGCAGCGGGTGAAGGCGCGTGACTGGCTGCGGACGCAGAAGGACCCCGCCGAGGCGGTGAAGTGGCAGCCGCACGCCGTTTATGTCAGCTGCGACGGCAATGTCGGCGTCACCACCGGCGCCTGGCAGAAGGGGCCGGCGAACGGCTATTTCAGCACCGTCTGGCTGCGCGATCCCAAGAGCGGCAAGACGCTGTGGACGCTCGACCATGGCGACACGCTGGCGACCCCGCGCGCGGCGCCCGAATTCATCGAGACCAAGCAGGCGGTGTGCGGCTCGCGTCCCGGTGTCGCGATCGACGGCGGCAACGAAGGTGAAGACCGCGCGGTCGGCCTGTCGCCTGACCAGACGCTCAGCTGGACGTCAGTCGTCAGCCCCGACGGCGCGCGCCGCGTTACCGTGCGGCTGTGGGACGGCACGGCGATGACGCCGGTGATCGACGACCGGGTCGCGGCCCCGACATCGCAGAAGCCCTGACGATGCTCGACCTCTTCATCTCGGCCTTCGTCACCCTGTTCGTGGTGATCGACCCGCCGGGGTGTGCGCCGATCTATGCCAGCCTGACGACGGGCGCGAACGCGGTGCAGCGGCGTTCGATGGCGATCCGCGCGACGATCATCGCGGGCGGGATCCTCGTCTTCTTCGCGATGTTCGGCGAGGCGTTGCTCAGCTTCCTGCACATCGACCTCGACAGTTTCCGCATCGCCGGCGGCCTGATGCTGTTCATCATCGCGATCGACATGGTGTTCGAAAAGCGTACCGAACGCCGCGAGCAGCGCGCCGAAAAGGTCAAGGCGACCCCCGAGGTCGAGGATGTGTCGGTGTTCCCGATGGCGATGCCGATGCTCGCGGGACCGGGCTCGATCGCCTCTGTCATGCTGCTGGTGTCGCAGAACAATGGCCTCGACCGCGCCTTCGTGATCTTTGGCGCGCTGCTGCTCGTGCTGCTGCTGACGCTCGCCGCCCTGCTCGCGGCGGGGCCGCTGATGCGGCTGATCGGCAACAAGGGCGAGGCGGTGATCACCCGCCTGCTCGGCGTGCTGCTCGCCGCGCTCGCGGCGCAATTCGTCATCGACGGGGTCAAGGCCAGCTTCAACCTGGGTTGAACGACGGAAAAGGGCGCCGCCTTGGCGGCGACGCCCTCCTTCCATCCACTGGAATCGGTGTTTAACGCGCGCTGTTCACGTCGTTCTGCGTCACCGGCGCGATGCGGATTTCGACGCGGCGGTTGCACTGATAATCGGCCTCGCTGCGTTCGGGCGCGCATTTGAGCTGCGATTCGCCATAACCCATAGTCGCCATGCGCGCACGCTGGATGCCGCGTCCGCCCAGATAGTCGGCGACCGACGAGGCGCGGCGTTCGGACAGGCCCTGGTTATAGCTGTCGCTGCCGGTCGAATCGGTGTGACCATAGACGTCGATATAGGTGCTCGGATATTCGGCGAGGGTCGAGGCGACGCTGTCGAGGGCGCTGCGGAACTGCGATTTCACCAGCGCGCTGTTATAATCGAAGGTCACGTCGCCGGGCATGTTGAGGACCAGTTGGTCGCCCTGGCGCTCGACGTCGATCCCGGTGCCGGCGGTGCGTTCGCGCAGCTTCTTTTCCTGCTGGTCCATATAATAACCGACGCCCGCGCCGGCGACCGCGCCGATGCCCGCGCCGACGATTTCCTCGGTACGGCTATGCTTGCCGCCGATCAGGTCGCCGAGCAGATAGCCGCCCAGCGCGCCGCCGACGCCGCCGATCGCGGCCTTGGAGATCTTCTTTTCGCCGGTCACCGGGTCGGTGACGCAGGCCGACAGGCCGATGGCGGCGATGCTCGCCAGTGCGGCCAGTTTGATGGTCTTGCTATTCATGATGCGCTCCCTTTTATGCGCGGACGGCTGATCGCCGACGTTGCTGTCGCTGTGCCGATAACCTCCGGCCGCGCCTCTGGTTCCATTCATCGCCTGAACCCCCGCTGAGCCGGGCGCGGCGCGCCCATTGTGCAGCGCGGCACCTTTCGCCTATAGGGTGGCCATGACCGAAGCTGACAGGGGCCAGGCGCGACCGCGCCGGACACATAACTGATGACCCCTTTTCCCTGGTCGGACGTGGCGATCATCGCCTTGCTGATCCTTCTCAACGGCATTTTTGCGTTGTCCGAACTCGCGATCGTCTCGGCGCGCGGTCCGCGCCTGCAGGCGGCGCAAAAGCGCGGCAGTCGCGGGGCGGCGGTCGCACGCCAGCTCGCCGCCGATCCCGGGCGCTTTCTGTCGACCGTCCAGGTCGGCATCACGCTGATCGGCATCCTTGCCGGCGCCTATTCGGGCGCCAGCCTCGGCGGGCCGGTCGGCGAACGGTTGCAGGCCTGGTTCGGGCTCGACGACGAAACCGCGCTGACCGCGGGTTTCGCGGTCGTCATCGCGGTCACCACCTATTTCTCGCTGATCGCGGGCGAACTGGTGCCCAAGCAGTTCGCGCTCCGCGCCCCCGAGCCGATCGCGATCTTCATGGCGCGGCCGATGCTGTGGCTGTCGAAAATCGCGGCGCCGCTCGTCTGGCTGCTCAACAACAGCTCGGGACTCGTTTTCCGCCTGCTCGGCCTCAGCCGCGAATCCGAAGACCGGGTGACCGCGGAGGAACTTCACCTGATCGTCGCCGAGGCGTCGAAATCGGGGGTGATCGAGGAAAGCGAACGCGCGATCATCTCGGGCGTCGTGCGCCTTGCCGACCGCCCGGTGCGTGAGGTGATGACCCCGCGAATCGACGTTGACTGGATCGATATCGCCTCGGATGCCGACGCGGTGCGCGCCAAGCTGCTCGAAAGCCCGCACACGCGGCTGCCGGTGGCGCGGGGGTCGGTCGACGACATCATCGGGGTCGTCCAGGCGCGCGACATTGCCGGCGCTTTGTTCCGCGGCGAGACGCTCGACCTCGAAAAGCTCACGCGCCGCGCGACGGTGATCCACGACCAGATCGACGCGATGGACGCGCTCGAAAACCTGCGCGCCGCTGAAGTTCCGGTGTTGCTCGTCCACGACGAATATGGCCATTTCGAAGGACTGGTGACCCCCGCCGACCTGCTGTCCGCGATCGCGGGCGAATTCGCGTCGGACCAGGATATCGGCAGCGAGCCCTTCGTGGTCGAGCGCGACGACGGCAGCCTGCTCATCGCGGGGTCGATGCCCGCCGACCAGATGGCCGAACGGTTGGGGATCGAACTCGGCGAGGACCGCGACTATGCGACCGCCGCCGGCCATGCGCTCGCGATATTGAAGCATCTGCCCAAGGAAGGCGAGACATTCACCGATCGCGGCTGGCGCTTCGAGATCGTCGACATGGACGGGCGCAAGATCGACAAGCTGCTCGTCAGCGAGATCGTCAAGCCGAAGGGCGACGAGGCGGAGTGAGGCGCGGCCGTTTCGGGCCTTAAAGCGACAAAAGATACGGACACACGCCGTCATATTGTCTCCTTTGTCGCTTTAGCGGCATGCGGCGGCACGGTTTCGTCGCGGAGTGCGGCATGGACGACCGCCATGTCGGGGCCGCCGCTGACTTCGATCGCGCCGCCCTTCAAGACGCGGACGGTCGTCACGCCGTTGATCGCGCGATCCCAGGACGCCGCGAAAGACGCGCTGCCGGGCCGGTCGCGCAGGCGATAGGCTGAGGCACGGCCCATGCCGACGGCGCGCGCCGCCTTGCCCACCGACCCCACCGCCTCCAGCGCGCGAATGAAGCGCGCCTGCGTATCGGGTGTCCAGCCGTCGGCGCGGTGGCGCTGTTGCGGCACCGGCACGAAGGCGAGGCAGCTGTCGGCGAGCAACAGGGCGGATGGCGGGGAAGGCGAGGGTTCCATCCACCAGTTTGGAACATAGCGAACTAATTTAGGAAAGGATTATTTTCGGTGGCGGCGTAGGGGCGGCTTTGGGGTGGAAAGCGGACCTTGGGCTGCTACAATATGAGACATGAGAATCGCGGCGCCGCTTCCTGCCATTTCGGCGCTTCTCCTGCTTACCGGATGCGGGCAGGGTCTCGGCGATTACGCCGTAGAGTCCGTGCGCATTGCGACTGATGTGCCCCTCTCTGACGAAACATCCCTCAGCTATGGCCGATTTTTAGAAGTCCGACTGGTTTCAGACACAAGCGTCACGGCTCTTTCTGAGGAAATCGACGGCCTGTATGTGAATGCGGATTTCTGCCCGCTTCGCGATGGAAATGGGCTAATCGCCTTCGGGCCATTCAGTGATAATGGCGACGACTTGGGCGTGCCATCGGAGGCCCCAGCCCTGCGACCCGGCGTTGACGGCCGGTTTCATTACCGAATTTACATCCCTGTCGCTCATCATGCACGTGCCGCAACGCAACCCGGACAAATTCAGTTACCCACTTACGACCTTCGCGAAACGGCTCAATCCGCCTGCCTGCGGCTTTTTGCCCCTGGGTACGATCTGCTAAAATCACACTCTAAGATTATCACGGTACCAGCAGCTATGATTTCTACAGCATTGAGCAGCGAACCCGCTCCAAGCCGCCGCAGCTGACGTCCGCAAATGGTCGAAACCCCTCGTTACAGCTCGCCCCCAAGCGCGCCATATTTCGCTTCGAACCCGGCCTTGTCGCCGCGCGCCAGATAGCCCGCCTGGTCGACGAAATTGTCGCGCGCGATGCGGCCCTGAAAGGCGCCGAGTTGCGGGTCGATCGCGGCGATATCGGCGTCGGTCCAGTCGGCGATCTGCTGGAAGCTGCTGACGCCGAGGCCGTTAAGCAGGCCCGCGAGTTTGGGGCCGAGGCCCTTGATCAACTGGAGATTGTCGGCCTTCACGGCAGCCGGAGCCGGAGCCGGAGCCGGAGCCGGAGCCGGAGCCGGAGCGGGTTCAGGGGCTGGAGCCGGTTCGGGCGCGGCTGCGACAGCCGGCGGCGGGGGCGCCGGTTCGGCCGGTGCCGGCGGTGCTTCGGGCTCGGGTGTCACCTCGACGACCGGTTCGGGCGCCGGGGGTGGCGGAGGCGGAGGGGCTGCGACCGGGGGCGCGGGCACCGGCGCCGGTTCCTTCGGCTTGAATCGTGCGGGTTCGGCGGCGACGATCTCGGGCTTCACCGCTTCGAGCGGCCTTTTCGGTTCGGCGGGCGGGGCGAACGTCGGCGCGACATCCTCGGCCTTTTTGCGGCCGAACAGGAACCATAGCAGCACGACCGCGACGACGAGTCCGACGACCGCGATGACATAATTTTCCTGAAGCCACACCATGATAGTCTCCCTGTGTTGCGGTCAGCCTATGCGCGCGCGTCCGCGCCGTCCAGCACCGCCTATTTCGCTTCGCGCGCGACTTCCCGCCAGCCGATGTCGCGGCGGCAGAAACCGGTCGGGAAATCGAGCCTGTCGACCGCGGCATAGGCGCGCGCCTGCGCCTCGGTGACGGTGCGGCCGGTCGCGGTGACGCTCAGCACGCGCCCGCCCGCCGCGACGATGGTTTCGCCTTCGCGCGCGGTGCCGGCGTGGAAGACGCGCGTGCCGCCGCTTTCGGCGTCGGCGATGCCATGGATGACGCCGCCCTTTTCGGGGGTGGCGGGATAGCCGTTGGCCGCCATCACCACGGTCAGCGCATAATCGCTTGTGAAAGCGGGCGGGGTCGCCCCGGCCAGCGCGGCGGTCGCGGCGGCATGGAGCAGCGCGGCGAGGTCGCCGGTGTAACGCATCATCAGCACCTGGCATTCGGGGTCGCCGAAACGCGCGTTATATTCGATCAGCCTCGGCCCCGTGTCGGTGAGCATCAGCCCCGCGAACAGCACCCCGATATAGGGCGTGCCCTCGGCGGCGAGCGTCGCCACGGTCGGGCGGATGATGCGGTCCATCACCGCCGCTTCGAGGTCGGGGGTGAGGACCGGTGCGGGGCTGTACGCGCCCATGCCGCCGGTGTTCGGACCGACGTCGCCGTCGCCGACGCGCTTGTGGTCCTGCGCGCTGCCGAACGCCATCACGTCGGTGCCGTCGGACAGTGCGAAGAAGCTCGCCTCCTCGCCGGCCATGAATTCCTCGATCACCACCTCGGCGCCCGCGCCGCCGAAGGCGCCGTCGAACATGTCGTCGATGGCGGCGGCGGCGTCTTCGGCGGTCTCGGCGATGATCACGCCTTTGCCCGCGGCGAGGCCATCGGCCTTGATCACGACCGGAATGTCGAAGCCTTCGAGCACCGCATGCGCTTCCTCGGCGCTGGTGCAACGGGCATAAGCGGCGGTCGGGATCGACGCGCGGGCGCACAGATCCTTGGTGAAGCCCTTGCTGCCTTCGAGCCGCGCCGCCGCGGCGCCGGGGCCGAAGGTCGCGATGCCAAGCGCGCGCAGCCGGTCGGCGAGGCCGGCGACGAGCGGCGCCTCGGGACCGACGACGACGAAGTCGATCGCGTGGGCGGTGCAGAAGGCGGTAAGACCATCGAGATCGTCGACGCCGATTGCGACGCATTCGGCATGGGCCTCGATCCCCGGGCTGCCGGGCGCGGCATAGAGCTTGGCGCACGACGGCGATTGTGCCAGTTGCCAGCTCAGCGCATGTTCGCGGCCACCCGAGCCGACCAGCAGGATATTCATGGCAGTCCCTTTTCCCGATCCGGCGTCCGAAACCGACCCCGCGGCGCGGCTGTTAGCCGAGGCGGCGCCCGGCGACAATGTGCCGCCGCTATCGGTCAGCCAATTGTCGGCGGCGATCAAGCGCACGGTCGAGGACGGCTTTGCGCGCGTGCGGGTGCGCGGCGAATTGTCGGGCGCCAAACGCGCGGCGTCGGGGCATTTTTATGCCGCGCTGAAAGACGATAATGCGTTGATCGACATGGTGATGTGGAAGGGGCAGGCGGCGCGCCTCGCCTTCCGGCCCGAGGACGGGATCGAGGTGATCGCGACCGGCAAGCTCACCACCTATCCGGGGCGCTCCAAATATCAGCTAGTGGTCGATACGCTCGAGGTCGCGGGCGAGGGCGCGCTGATGCTGCTCTTCGGGAAATTGAAGGCGCGGCTCGGCGAAGAGGGATTGTTCGATCAGGACAGCAAGCAGCCCCTGCCGCGCCTGCCGCGTGTGATCGGTGTGGTGACCTCGCCGACCGGCGCGGTGATCCGCGACATTCTCCACCGCCTCGCCGACCGGTTCCCGATGCATGTCATCGTCTGGCCGGTACTGGTGCAGGGCGACGGCGCCGCGGCGCAGGTCGCGAACGCCATCCGCGGCTTCGACGCGATCGCGCCCGGCGGGCCGGTGCCGCGCCCCGACCTCGTCATCGTCGCGCGCGGCGGCGGCTCGATCGAGGATCTGTGGGCGTTTAACGAGGAAGTCGTCGTGCGCGCGCTCGCCGACTGCCGGATCCCCACGATCAGCGCCGTGGGGCACGAAACCGACACGACGCTTGCGGACTATGCCGCCGACCGCCGCGCGCCGACGCCGACGGCGGCCGCCGAGATGGCGGTGCCGGTGCGCGCCGAATTGCAGGAACTGCTGCTCCAGCGCGCCGGCCGGATGATCGCGGCGGCGAACCGGCATCAGGCGCTGGCGGGCGAGCGGCTGACCGCGCTGGCGCGGCATTTGCCGCGCCGCGAGGCGCTCTATGCGCCGCAGCGCCAGCGGCTCGACGATTCGGGCGACCGGCTCGACCGCAGCCAGCGCCACCGGCTGGCGGTGATCGCCGAGCGGCTCGCGACGCGGTCGGGCGCGCTCCGGCCTTCGCTGCTGGCGCGGCGCTGGGACCGCGACCGGGCGCGGATCGAAGGACTGGGGCGATTGCTCGACAGCCTCGACCCGCGCGCGCTGCTGTCGCGCGGCTATGCGATGGTGCGCGATACCGGCGGGGCGATCGTCACGACCGCGGCGAAGGCCGAGCAGGCGGGGCATCTGCGGCTGCAGTTCGCCGACGGCGAATTGCCGGTGCAGGTGGCGGGCGGCGATGCTGCCCTGTCGCCGCCCCCCATGCCCAAACCGGCGCGCAAGCCGTCGCCGGACGCGCCGAAACGGGGGCAGGGCGAGCTTTTCTGACGTCGCCGGGGCTGGCCGGGCACGCCGAAGCTGCTATGGTCGGCGCGAATATCGTCACCGAATGGACCCCCGACCATGTTGATCGCCAGTCGCAATCGCCTCGCCCGCCTGCAGTTCGGGCCCAACGGCTTTCGGATATTGTCGCCGGGCGATCATGTCCTGTGCGCGGTGACCGGGGTGCCGATCGGGCTCGACGAGCTGCGCTACTGGTCGGTGGCACGGCAGGAGCCTTATGCGAGCGCGGCGATTTCGGTGCAGGCGGCGCTCGAATCCAGGGCATGACGCGCCACCGACGCTGGCGGCGCTATGGTGCCGCGCTGCCGCTGCTGATCGTTGCGGGAAGCTGCGTCCCCCCGGTCAGCGAGTCGGCCGCGCTGCCGCCGCCTCCGCCGCGGGTCGAGGCCGCCGCGCCGCCGCAGCCGGTGGTGGTCGGCCCGATCGCGCCGCTCCGCCGCGACTTCACGCTGCGGGGCACCGCCGAGCAGGGCGGCGCCATGGTCGGGCAGGCGCCGAGCGGAATCACGGGACTGACGCTCGACGGCAGGCCGGTTGCGACGACCGACGACGGCGCCTTCCTGATCGCCTTCGACCGCGACGCCGCCGCGACGGCGCGGCTCGTCGCGACCTTCGCCGACGGCCGCACGATCGAACGTGCGTTGAGCATCGCGCCGGGCAACTGGCGGATCGAGAATATCAACGCCCCCTATCGCGGCGGCGCGTCGAGCGACGCCGAGTTCGAACGCCGCCGCCCCGCCGAACTGGCGCAGATCGCCGAGGCGCGCCGCGTCGATCACGCCTCGGACGGCTGGCGCCAGCGCTTCATCTGGCCGGTGACCGGGCGGCGATCGGGTTTCTTCGGGTCGCAGCGCGTCTATCAGGGCAAGCCGGGCAGTTATCACAGCGGCGCCGATATCGCGGTGCCGGCGGGCACGCCGTTCGTCGCGCCCGCCGACGGGGTCGTCGTCCTCGCGGCGGGGTCGCCCTTCACGCTCGAGGGCAATCTGCTGATCGTCGATCACGGCATGGGGCTGAACAGCGCCTTCCTCCATTGCCAACGGCTCGACGTGAAGGTCGGCGACCGCGTCGTCCAGGGGCAGCGGCTGGGCACGGTGGGGCAGACCGGCCGCGCGACGGGTCCGCATATGCACTGGGGCATGAAATGGCGCGATGCGCGCCTCGATCCGGGCAAGCTCGCGGGGCCGATGGGGAACTGAGGCCCGCACCGGAATTCGTAACCGGCGTAACTTTATGTCGCATAACATGCTGCGACGCATCATAGAATTTCGCGCGCCCTCGCACTTGTTGCAAATACGTCACAATGGCCGGTGAAACCGCCGGAAGCGCCGGAAATTCCCTTTACTCCACATGAATGAAGGATCATCCCGCACGCTATCGGGGCATCTGTGCGCTGGCGTTTTGCCGGCGCAATGGGGGTCCGGGTATCTTATCCATCAGTAGCAAGGGACTGCACTGTGAAGAAAACCCAATATTCCAAGCTGAAACTGGGCGCCGCACCGCTGGTGCTGAGCGTTGCGCTCGTTTCGGTTCCTGCCTTCGCGCAGGACGCAGAAGGTGCGGCGGCCGAAAAGGAAATCGTCGTCACCGGTTCGCTGATCCGCAACCCGAACCTCGAGCAGTCGACGCCGGTCAACGTGACCACGTCGGACGCCATCGAACTGAAGCAGTCGAACGTCGCGGAAGAAGTTCTGCGCGAACTGCCCGGCGTCGTCCCGAACATGGGTTCGGCGGTCAACAACGGGAACACCGGCGGTTCGTATGTCGACCTTCGCGGTCTCGGCTCGACCCGTAACATCGTCCTCCTGAACGGCAACCGCGTCGCGCCGTCGGACGTCAACGGCCGCGTCGACCTCAACAACATCCCGCTGGCCCTGATCGAGCGCGTCGACGCGCTGACCGGCGCCGCGGTGACCACCTATGGTGCCGACGCGATCACCGGCGTCGTCAATTTCATCACCAAGCGCGATTTCGCGGGTCTGGAAGTCACCGCTTCGGAACAGATCACCGAACAGGGTGACGGCAACGTCTTCCGCGTTGACGCCACGATCGGCGCCAACTTCGACGACGGCCGCGGTAACGCCGTTCTCAGCATCGGCTACCAGCAGGCCGACGCCGTGTACCAGGGCGCGCGCCCCTTCTCGAACAACACGCTCGACAGCTATTCGGACACCTTCATCGGTTCGGGTACTTCGGTTCCGTCGCGTTTTTCGGGCACGCGAATCATCGATCCCCTCACGGGTCTTCCGAGCACGAATCCTCTTCATCCCAACAGCGGTGTGGCCCAGATCAATCCTACGACGGGAGCGGCAGCGGGACGGTTTAATCCGGCAACCGGAACAATCGTTGGGACCACCTTCCAGACGTACAACTTTAACCCGTTCAACATCTTCCAGACGCCTTTCCAGCGCTATAACATCTATGGCCAGGCGAATTACGAAGTGTCGGATTCGGTCGAAGTCTATGCACGCGGCATGTTCTCCAAGAACAAGGTCTCGACGATCATCGCGCCGTCGGGTTCGTTCGGCGGCACCGTCACGATCAACCTCAACAACCCGTTTTTGCCGTCCGCGCTGCGTCAGCAGTTCTGTGCGCGCAACGTTGCAGCAGCGGGCGATCCGTATGATGCACTGTTCGATATCGGCGAGTGTAATTTGGCAGCTACCGCGACGGGCCGCAGCGATCCGAACTATCGCGAAGTTACCGTCGCGCTGAACCGCCGTACGCCCGAAGTCGGTCCGCGTATCAGCGACTATCAGACGACCTTCTTCGACTATCGCGTCGGCGCCCGTGGCGGCATCACCGACTCGATCGACTGGAACATCGAGGGTTCGTACGGCGAATCGGAAAATATCCAGACGATCAAGGGGTACACGCTGCAGTCGCGCTTCCGTGAAGCATCGCTGTCGAACGACGGCGTGACCTGCCAGAGCGGCAACGCGGATTGCGTTCCCATCAACCTGTTTGGTCCTGAAGGCTCGATCACGCCTTCGATGGCGGACTTCCTGACCGAAAACAGCTCGACGACCAACCGGACCTCGCTGGCGCAGGCTCGGGCGATCATCTCGGGTGACCTGGGCTTCGCCTCGCCGGGTGCCGTGCAGCCGATCGGTTTCGCGATCGGTGGCGAATATCGCAAGTACAAGGCACAGCAGGCATCGGATCTTCTGGCCAAGACCCCTGGTGAACTCGGTGGCGCCGGCGGTGCGGCTCCCGACATCGACGGCGGCTATGACGTGTATGAGGCTTATGCCGAAGTCGTCGCGCCGCTGATCGAGGACAAGCCCTTCTTCGAAAGCCTGACCATCGAAGCCGGTATCCGTTACTCGGATTACAGCATTCAGGGTGGCGCGGGCTACAATACCACGACCTGGAAAGCCGGCGGCAGCTGGGCACCGGGTGCGGGCGTCAAAATCCGTGGTAACTACAGCCGCGCGGTTCGCGCCCCCAACATCGGCGAACTCTTCACGCCGCTGTCGGTCGGCCTGACCAACCTCGGTATCGACCCCTGCGCGGGCGGCGCCCCCGTGGGTGCCAGTGCCGCGGCGACCCAGCTGCGCGCAATCTGTCTTGCCCAGGGCGCTCCCGTCGGCACGATCGGTGCGATCACTAACCCGACCGCAGCGCAGGCCAACATCACGGCGGGCGGTAGCCTGACGCTGGAGCCGGAAAAGGCGGACACCTGGACGCTCGGTATGGTCTTCCAGCCCGACTTCCTGCCGCGCTTCAACATGTCGATCGACTATTACAACATCAAGATCGACAACGTCATCGGCGCACCGCTTCCGGGCGACATCATCTCGGCCTGCTTCGGTAACGTCACCGCCGCCAGCGCTGCCGATCCGGCTTGTACGGTTATCCGTCGCAACCCGATCACCGGCGGTCTCGATGGTGATCCGGCGACCACCGGCGGCCTGTTCGGACAGACCAACAACAATGGTCGCCTGTTCACCGACGGCATCGACCTGCTGATGAACTACAATATGGATCTGGGCTTCGCGAGCCTCGACTGGTCGTTCGTGGGTAACTGGACGCATAGTTCGAAGTTCAAGTCGGATGTAAATCTCGCTTCGTCCGTCGATCGCGAATGCGTGGGCTATTACAGCGTGAACTGCTCGTTCACGGGTTCGATCCAGCCCGAGTTCCAGTTCTCGCAGCGCTTCACGCTTGGCTTCGAGAAGGTCGACCTGTCGCTGCTGTGGCGCTGGCAGGACGGCGTGTCGTTTGAACCCCAGCAGCTGCAGGACGATATCGATGCGGCCGTGATTGCCGGTTGTGCCAATCCGACGACGACCGATGATGACGGCTGCGTCGTCGATCCGAAGTTCCGCAAGATCGGTGCGAAGCACTATTTCGATCTGACCGGTCGCTTCAACGTCAGCGAGAATCTGGTGTTCACCCTGACCGTGCAGAACCTGCTCGACAAGAAGCCGCCGATCGTCGGCAACACGATCGGTTCGACCACCTACAACAGCGGCAACACCTTCCCGTCGTCCTACGACGCGCTGGGTCGCCGTTACGCGGTGTCGGCGAAGCTGAAGTTCTAGTCACTTCACGCTCAGGCAAGAATTGGGGGCGGACAGCGATGTCCGCCCCTTTTTCTATGTCTGCGACGATCTGGAACCGATCGCCGCGCGTAGCTGCTGAAATCAGCCGGTGATGAGGGGCTGCGGCAGGGTCATCGGGATGCCGACCTGATCGGCGACGACATTGGCCCAGCCGATCACCTGTTCGATCTCTTCGCCATAGGCGGCTTCTGCCGCCGCGAGGTCGCGCTGGCGCTCGCCGGGCGCAAAGACCGCGCCCGACTTGCTGTTTCGCGCCAGCGCTGGATGCGCCGCGATGCGTGCTTCGTCCGCGTTTAGCCCGAAATGGCGCATGGCTGCGGCGACCGCCGGGATGGGCGTGCCGGTCAGCATCTCGCTGTCGAGCGTCGCGATGCGGTCGGGCGTCCAGTCCGCGAGTGCGGCGAAAGCCTGTTGCTGCGCCAGCCAGCCGACAGCGGCGACTTGAAGGTCCGACTGGCGGAAATAGTCGCGCACCTCGAACCCCAAGTCGACATAGCCGTCGGCGAGATAGGATTCGAGCAGCTCGCGGCACCATAAACGGCACCACATGCCCTTGCGCGCGACCGACAGCAGGAAGGCGCGGAGCGGCGCATGGAGCAGGATCGCGCGCGCGTCCGGCTGCAGCATCAGCGCGCCGCGCGCCAGCGGGTTGAAGATGTTCGACGGCTTGACCACCACCGCCTCGCTTGGCGCGAAGGGGCGGCCGAGCATTGCCAGCGCGTCGTGCATCACCCGGCCATGCGTCCGCGGATCGGCCCCGCGATGCCGCCAGCCGACCATGTCGTTGAGCAATACCGGTTCGGAAAGCCCCGTCGCGACCCCGGGCTGGTCGAGCGCCTGGACGAGCATCGTCGAGGCGCAATAGGCCGAATGGAACAGAAAATGCAGCGGCGCCGCTGGTGCTTCGGCCGCAGCGACGCAGTCGCTCCGCCGCAGCACGGCGGGGGCGGGCTCGGCGCCGAGGCAGGCGTCGGTCAGGAAAGGGCCGGCGGCGCGATCGGCGCGGTCGACGCGGCGAAAATGAAAGGCGTCGTGGCCGGGATCATAACGGTGCGCGAGCCATGCGGCGTCGCCGACGATGGCGGTCACGGAAGGCGCGGATGTCATCAATCGACCTTGCCGATTGCCTTTCCCGATGGCAAGCATGGCCATGACCAGCTCATCTCCGCCTGCATCGGCTATCGAGGCCAATCGGCTAGGAATCGCGGCGCTTCAGGCGGGCGATCCCGCCGCCGCCGCGACCCATTTTTCCGCCGCCGTCGCCGCCGACCCGCATTCGGGCGCACTACAACGCAATCTCGCTTCGGCCTGGCGCGCGCTCGGCGATGAGGGGCGCGAACTGGCCGCGCTCGATGCCGCGCTGGCGGTCGACCGCCGCGACCTGATGGCGTGGGTTCGCAAGGCCGAACGGCATGAGGCGCGCGGCGAACTCGGCGCGGCGCTGGGTGCCTGGAGCGCCGCCACCGCGCTCGGTGGCCAGCTTGATCCGGTGCCGCCGCCGCTGGCACCGCTGCTCGCCCAGGGACATGCCTTTATCGCCGGTGCGACCGAAACGATGTTCGCATCGGTGACCGACGCGCTGGCGCCGATGCAGGGCGACTTGTCCGAGGCCGAAAAGCGCCGCGGCGACGCCTTTGTCGCCAGCGCGCTGGGGCGCCGCCGCATCTATCGGAATGAATGTGCGGGACTTTTCTATCCGTTCCTGCCCGCCGACGAATTTTTCGATCGCGGCCATTTCCCGTGGATGGCGGAGATCGAGGCGCACACCGACGCGATCCGGGCCGAACTCGTCGCGTTGCTCGACGATCCCGGTGATGCACTGCGTCCCTATGTACGGATGGACGCCGGGACGCCCGATTCGATCTGGTCGCCGCTCGACAATCGGCTCGACTGGGGCGCCTGTTTCCTGTGGGAATATGGCGCACCCAACCAAGCGGTGCTCGACCGTTGCCCGGTGACCGCTGCGATGCTGACCGCGGTGCCCGGTGCGCCGATCCCGGGGCGGTCGCCGAGTGCCTTTTTCTCCCTGCTCAAGCCGCACACGCGCATTCCGGCGCACACCGGGGTGACCAACACGCGCGCAATCGTCCACCTGCCGCTGATCGTCCCGCCGGGCTGCGGCTTCCGCGTCGGGGGCGAGACGCGGGCGTGGGAGGAGGGCAAGGCCTTCGCCTTCGACGACACGATCGAGCATGAGGCGTGGAACGACAGCGACGAAATGCGCGCGGTGCTGATCTTCGACGTGTGGAACCCGCATCTGAGCCCGCGTGAACGCGAGCTTCTGACCCGCTATTTCGCCGCCGCCGACGCGACGGGTTTTGCCATCCCGCGCTGACCCTGCGCGGGTCCCGGACGGCAGAAATTCCGCTTGGCGAAGGGGCGGGTGCTGACCTATGATATCGGCTCGATGCCGCCGGTTTCGCCGGCGGCAAGGAGGATATCCGATGCGTAAATATTTGACCCTGTTCGCTGTCCTGGCGGTCGTCGCCCCGGTTGCGCACGCAGCGGAAGATCGCGCGCCGCCGCCCAAAGCGCCGTCGGAGATGACCCCGACCGAGATCAAGGCGTATAACGAGGGGCTGGACCAGACCCACCCCTATTATATCAAGTGCCGCAAGACGCTCGAAATCGGCTCGCTCGTGAAGAAGAACCGCGTCTGCTACACCAATGAAAAGTGGAAGGATGTGCTGGCGAAGAGCAGCCAGAACGGCCGCGACACCGCCGAGGCCTTCGTCAGCAAGGGCGGCAATTCGTCGAACTGATCCGCACTGGCGGTATGGATGGGGGGATTTATGCGCGTCCTGATCGGCCCTCTGCTCGTCGCGGCGCTATCGGCCGGATCGGCATCTGCGGCGGCCAACGAAGGCGACATGGCGCTCGCGCGTGCGCCCTCGGAGATGACGGGCGCTGAGATCGATGCCTATAACGAAGGCCGCGCCGCGACCGACCCCGGCTATATCCGATGCCGCAAGATCGACGAGCCCGGCTCGCTGGTGAAGAAAATCCGCATCTGCAACACCAATGCCCAGTGGCGAAAGATCGGCGACAAGGGCAATCAGGATGCCCGCGATTCGATGGAAGTGCTCGCGCGTGGCTGGAGCAATTCGCGCGAACCCGCCGAGCAGCTGGGGCCGGAAATCAAGCCGCGCTGAGACGCCGATCGCAGGAAGGACCCCGACCCATGCTCAAAATAATGGCTGCCCTGACGCTTGTGGTGACGGCTGCCGCCACGGTCGCGCCCGAGCCGGCCGCCGAGCGCGCGCCGCCGACGCAGCCGCCGTCGGAAATGACCAATGCCGAGATCAAGGCTTATAATGAGGGGCTGGCGATGACCCATCCCTATTATATCAAGTGCCGCAAGGTCGATCAGGTCGGCTCGCTGGTCAAGAAATCGCGCGTGTGTCGCACCAACGAGCAATGGAAAGAGGCGTGGGTCAAGGGCAACCAGAATAGCCGCGACGTCGCCGAGGCGATGACCAGCAAGGCTGGCGATTGTCGCGCGACGGGTACCTGCTGACCCGCCCGTCGCACGCACAGTCGCGCAGCTAAATTACCGCTACGCGTAATAAAATGCCGATGTACGATGGGCGGCGACCGTTCGTCGAACGGCGATGGCGTTTGGGCGGTGAGCGCTTGTCTGCATCCTTCCGATCCCCATGCTGGCATTGCACCGGGGATTTGCCGAAATAACAGAAAATTAAGGATAATCCCTCAGTGCGTGACGCGGGGTGGGTCGTGCCGGATGACGGGCGCGCTTTGTCAGCGTGCGACCACCCCTTCGGACAGGCCTCACCCTTCTTTGAAGAAAAAAGGGAGTCTGTCTGTGAAAAATCCCCCCATCCTGGCCAGCCTGCGCCGCGGCGCGGCGCCGCTCGCGCTCGGCCTTGCGCTCTGCGCCGCCCCCGTCTTTGCGCAGGACGCGCCCGCCGACGACGCGGCGACCGACGCCGTGGCCGACGAGGGCGATGCCATCGTCGTTACCGGATCGCGCATCGCGCGGCCCGAAGCCGATTCGCCCAACCCCGTGACCTCGATCAGCAGCGACACGATCCAGCAATCGGGTCTTACCAACCTCACCGACCTGCTCGTCCAGAATCCGGCGCTGCTCGGATCGAGCACGACCGCCGATGCCGGCGGATCGACCGCATCATTCGGCGGGGTCGGGGTCAATTTGCTCAACCTGCGCAACCTCGGCACCGAACGCACGCTCGTGCTCGTCAACGGCCGCCGCCATATTTCGGGGATCACCGGCACCTCGTCGGTCGACATCAACACCATCCCCAACGCGCTGATCGACCGGATCGACGTGCTCACCGGCGGCGTGTCGGCGGTGTACGGCGCCGATGGCGTGTCGGGCGTCGTCAACTTCGTGCTCAAGCGCGATTTCGAGGGCATCGACGCCCGCTTCCAGACGGGCATTTCGTCGCGAGGCGATGCGAACAACATCTATGGCGCGCTGACCGTGGGCACCAATTTCTCGGAAGATCGCGGCAATGTCGCGGTGTCGTACGAATATAACCGCGATTCGCGCGTGCCCGCCAATGCGCGCAAGACCGGACGCAACCTCGGTTTGTTCAGCTTCCGCCAGAATCTGCTGGATAATCCGGATCCCGATTTCGACGATCCGAACATCATCGACCGGATTTTGTACAACGACATCCGCTATGCCGACAGCGCGCCCGGCGGCGCGGTCGACGTCGACATCGACTTTTCGCCCGACTTCACCGGCGCGGGCAAGGTCTATGATCTCGGCACGGCGATCCCCAGTTCGGGCGGCGTGGTGCAGGGCGGCGACAGCACCCCGATCGCGGGCTATCAGGGCGACCTCCAGCCCAAGACCGAGAAGCATAATATCAACCTGCTCGGCAGTTATGAGTTCAGCGACGCGCTGCGCTTCTTCGTCGAGGCCAAATATGTGAAGACGAAGAACTTCTCGTTCGCGCAGCCGTCGTTCGACTTCTTCACCACGGTCCAGGCCGACAATCCGTTCATTCCCGCCAATATCGCGGCGCTGATCACACCCGACAACATCAACAATTCGCTGGAACTGCCTTCGGGTTTCCTGCCCGACGGCGTGCTCGTCTCGCGCGACAATTTCGACCTGGGCGTGCGCGGCGAATATGCCGAGCGCGATACCTATCGCGGGGTGCTCGGCTTTGACGGTCGGCTCACCGACAATCTCACCTATGAGGTGAGCTATGTCTATGGCCAGACCAAGACGCAGTTCCTGAGCACCAATTACCGCCTCCGCGACCGCTATTTCGCGGCGCTCGATGCGGTCGACCAGGGCGCGTTCACGACCGGAACGCCGAACGGCAATATCGTCTGCCGCTCGTCGCTCGACCCCACGGCGCCGCTCAATGACCCGAACGGCTTCATCATCGGGGCGAACACCACCCCGATCACCTTCACCCCCGGCGCGAACAGCGGCTGCGTTCCGCTGAACATCTTCGGCGAAGGTTCGCCGAGCAAGGCGGCGCTCGACTGGATCAACGTCGACCTCGCCAACCGCGTCAAAGTACAGCAGCATGTGGTCAGCGCCTCGGTATCAGGCGACACCGGCGCAGTGTTCGAGCTGCCCGGCGGCCCGATCGGCTTCGCGCTCGGCGCCGAATATCGCAAGGAAAAGTCCAACTTCGTGCCCGACGCTTTCCTCGTCCAGGACGCGCTACAGGATCTCGCGGCGCAATTCCCCGAAAGCGGCAGCTTCGACGTCAAGGAGGCCTTTGCCGAAATCAATATCCCGGTGCTGCGCGGCATGCCATTCGCCGACATCCTGCAGTTCGGTGCGGCGATCCGCGTGTCGGATTATTCTACGATCGGCAGTACGACGACGTGGAAGGTCGATGGCACCTGGGGACCGGTGCGCGACATCCGCTTCCGTGGCACCTATTCGGAGGCGGTGCGCGCGCCGAACCTGACCGAGTTGTTCGCGCCGCAGAACGGGACCTTCTCGTTCATCGACGATCCGTGCGATCCGACCAACCTTGCCGAAGGCACGTCGTTCCGTGTCGCCAACTGCAACGCGACGCTGACCGCGCTCGGCATCAATCCGGCAACCTTCAATCCGTCGCAGAATCCGCAGGCGACCGCCTCGCTGCCGGGACGCACGATCGGCACGCCCTTCCTCAACGAGGAAACGGCGAAGACCTGGACCGCCGGGGTGGTGCTGCGGCCGAGCTTCATTCCGGGGCTGGTCGCGACCTTCGACTGGTATGACATCAAGATCGCCAATGCGATCACGACGGCGACCGCGCAGGACCTCACCAACGCCTGCGTCGACCAGCCGACGCTCGACAACCAGTTCTGCGACCTGATCACCCGCGATCCGTCGACCGGGTTCGTCTCGGACTATCTGCTGCGGCCGCTCAATGTGTCGCAGTTCGCGACGTCGGGCGCCGACTTCACGATCAACTATGCCTTCCGGCCGAGCGACAGCCTTGGCCAGTTCAATCTGCGGCTCGCGGGCGGCTATCTCGATAGCCTGACCTTCATCTCTACCCCGGGGGCCGAGGTCGACAACGACCGGACCGAGGCGTTCGCGCCGAAATGGAACGGCACGCTCGACATCACCTGGGTGAAGGACAATTGGTCGCTGAACTATGGCGTCAATTATTTCAGCAAGACGCGGCGCTTCACGACCGAGCAGATCGAGGCGAACCCCGATCTCGTCGATCCGAAATACATCTTCTATCGCGAGAAATGGGAACATGACGTCCAGCTCGGCTTCAAGACCGACGACGAGCGTTTCCAATTCTATGCCGGCGTGAACAACATTTTCGGCCGCGATCCCGACGTCGGCGAGCTCAACTATCCGTCGAGCTTCCGCGGGCGTTATGTCTATGCAGGGGTTAAGGTGAACCTTGCGAGCCTCGGCCTCTAGGGCCGGTCTCGGATCAAAAGAAAAGGGCGGCATTTCTGCCGCCCTTTTTTGTTACGCTGCGGTCAGCTTGAGAGCGCCGTCACCTTCGTCGACCTTGATCGTCGAGCCGTCCTTAACCTCGCCCTTCAGGATGAGGTCGGCGAGCGGGTCCTGCAGATATTTCTGCACCGCACGCTTGAGCGGCCTTGCGCCATAGACGGGGTCGTAGCCGACGCGGCCGAGCCAGGCGCGCGCGGCGTCGCTGAGGTCGAGCGTCACCTTGCGATCGTTGAGCAGCTTCTGCACCCGTGCGACCTGGATGTCGACGATGCCGCCCATATGCTGCTGCGCGAGACGGTTGAAGAGTACGATCTCGTCGAGCCGGTTCAGGAACTCGGGCCGGAAATGCGCACGCACGACCTCCATCACCGCGGGTTCGGCCTGTTCGACCGGCGCGTCGTCGGGAAGCGCGGCGATCGCCTGGCTGCCGAGGTTCGAGGTCAGGATGATGAGCGTGTTGGTGAAGTCGACCGTGCGGCCCTGCCCGTCGGTGAGGCGGCCGTCGTCGAGCACCTGGAGCAGGATGTTGAACACGTCGGGGTGTGCTTTCTCGACCTCGTCGAACAGCACGACCTGATAGGGCCGGCGCCGCACCGCTTCGGTGAGCGTGCCGCCCTCTTCATAACCGACATAACCCGGCGGCGCGCCGACGAGCCGCGCGACGCTGTGCTTTTCCATGAATTCGGACATGTCGATGCGGACCATCGCATTGTCGTCGTCGAACAGGAAGCGTGCGAGCGCCTTGGTGAGTTCGGTCTTGCCGACGCCCGTCGGGCCGAGGAAGAGGAAGCTGCCGAGCGGACGGTTCGGATCCTGAAGTCCCGCACGCGCGCGGCGGACCGCGGTCGAGACGGCGCGCACCGCATCGTCCTGGCCGATCACGCGCTTTTCGAGCGTCGATTCCATCGCGAGCAATTTCTCGCGCTCGCCTTCCATCATCCGGTCGACGGGGATGCCGGTCCATTTGCTGACCACCGCGGCGATATCGTCGGCGGTGACTTCCTCGCGCAGCATCGCATTGCCCGCCGCGGCCTGCGCCGCTTCGAGCTGCTTCTCGAGGCCTGGGATGGTGCCGTAGCTGAGCTCGCCCGCCTTCGCGAGGTCGCCCGCGCGCTGCGCCTGGTCGAGCGCTGAGCGCGCGGCGTCGAGTTCTTCCTTGATCTTGGCCTCGGCGTGGATCTTGTCCTTTTCGGCGTGCCACTTCTGGGTGATCTCGGCCGACTGCTGCTCGAGATTGGCGAGTTCGGACTGCAAAGTCGCGAGCCGGTCCTTCGACGCGGCGTCGCTTTCCTTGCCGAGCGCCGATTCCTCGATCTTCATCTGGATGATGCGGCGATCGAGGTTTTCGATCTCCTCGGGCTTCGATTCGACCTCCATGCGGATACGGCTCGCCGCCTCGTCCATCAGGTCGATCGCCTTGTCGGGCAGGAAGCGGTCGGAGATATAGCGGTTCGACAGCGTCGCGGCGGCAACGATCGCGCCGTCGGTGATCCGCACGCCATGGTGCAGCTCGTACTTCTCTTTGATGCCGCGCAGGATCGAGATCGAATCCTCGACCGTCGGCTCGCCGACGAAGACGGGCTGGAAGCGCCGCTGGAGCGCGGGGTCCTTTTCGACATGCTTGCGATATTCGTCGAGTGTTGTCGCACCGATGCAGTGGAGTTCGCCGCGCGCGAGCGCGGGCTTCAGGAGGTTCGAGGCGTCCATCGCACCCTCGCCCTTGCCCGCGCCGACCAGCGTGTGCATCTCGTCGATGAACAGGATGATCTCGCCTTCGGCGGCCTTGACGTCGTCGAGCACGCCCTTGAGCCGCTCCTCGAACTCGCCGCGATATTTGGCACCCGCGATCAGCGCGCCCATGTCGAGCGACAGCAAGAGGCGGTCCTTCAAACTGTCGGGCACGTCGCCGTTGACGATGCGCAGCGCGAGGCCTTCGGCGATCGCGGTCTTGCCGACGCCGGCTTCGCCGATCAGCACCGGGTTGTTCTTGGTCCGGCGCGCGAGAATCTGGATCGTGCGGCGGATCTCCTCGTCGCGGCCGATCACCGGATCGAGCTTGCCCTCGCGCGCGACTTCGGTGAGGTCGCGGGCGAATTTCTTGAGCGCTTCGTAGCGGTCTTCGCTGCTGGCGGTGTCGGCGGTGCGTCCGCCGCGCAGGTCGTTGATCGCGGTGTTGAGTGCGTCGGCCTTCACGCCGGCATCGGCGAAGACCTTGCCGACCGGTGTGCCGCTGGCGAGCACCATCGCGAGCAACAGCCGCTCGACGGTGACATAACCGTCGCCGGCCTTGGTCGCGACCTGCTCGGCCTGGTCGAGCAGCCGCACGGCATCATTGTCGAGGCCCGGGGTCGCCTGCGCGCCCGACCCCGACACCGCAGGCACCTTGGCGAGCAGCGCGTCGATGCCCTGCACGGTGCGCGCGGCATCGCCGCCGCTCTTGGCGATCAGCCCGGCGGCCATGCCCTGATTGTCTTCGAGCAATGCCTTGGCGACATGCTCGGGCGCGATCCGCTGATGGTTCATGCGGATCGCGATCGTCTGTGCCGCCTGCAAGAAGCCCTTGGCGCGGTCGGTGAATTTTTCGAGGTTCATTCAGAAAGCCCCTTTCTCTGGCTCAGAGATAGTGTTGCTTTTGGGCAACACAAGAGGCTTCCCCAACCCTTCAATATCCGCCGCGCGCCAACTGGTCGAGCAGGCGCACCCCGAAGCCCGACATGCCCTTGGGGACAAGCGGCGAGGCGCTGTCGGCCTGGTTCACCCCGGCGATGTCGAGATGCGCCCAGGGCGTCGTCTCGGCGACGAAATAGCCGATGAAATGCGCACCGATGCTCGCGCCCGGGCCGCCGCCCGGCGCGATGTTGCGGACGTCGGCGATGTCCGATTCGATCTTCTTCGCGTAACTTTTGTGGAGCGGCATGCGCCAGAGTTCCTCGCCGCTCGTCGTGCCCGCCGCGAGCAGCTGCGCAGCGAGTGTCTCGTCGCGCGCGAACAGCCCGGCATATTGGTTGTCGAGCGCGCCTACGATCGATCCGGTCAGCGTCGCGATATTGACGATCGCGCGCGGCTTGTACTTGTCGGCGACATATTCATTGGCGTCGGCGAGCACGAGCCGCCCTTCGGCATCGGCGTTGAGCATCTCGATCGTCTTGCCCGACATGGTGCGCACGACGTCGCCGGGGCGCTGGGCGTTGCCGTCGGGCATATTCTCGGCGAGCGCCGCGACCGCGACGACATGCACCGGCGCCTTCGACCTGGCGAGCGAGAGGACGGCGCCGACGGTCGAGGCGGCGCCCGACATGTCGCCCTTCATGTCCCACATGCCGCTGCCGGGTTTGAGCGAGATGCCGCCGGAGTCAAAAGTGATGCCCTTGCCGACGAAGGCGAGCGGCGCGGCGTCGGAGCCAGCGCCGCGATAGCGCACCGCGAGCAGGCGCGAGCCGCGCGGACTGCCCTGGCCGACCCCGACGAGCGTGCCCATGCCGAGCCGTCGCATCGCCGCCTCGTCGAGTACCTCGATCGTCACCCCGGGGACGCCGGCAAAGGCCTGGCGCACCTCGGCGACGAAGCTTTCGGGATAGACGACATTGGCGGGTTCGTTGGCGAGGTCGCGCGACAGGCGCACGCCATCGGCGAGCGGCCGCCAGCGCGCGGCGAAGGCCGATCCGGCGGCGGCGCTGTCGCCGCCGACGATCGTCACCGCGTCGGCGGGGGGCGCCTTGCGGTCGACGGTCTTGTAGCGGTCGAAGCGGTACTGGCCGAGCGCAAAGCCATAGCCCGCCTCGGCGCCCTGCGCGCCGGTGAACGCGCCGGTCAGCGTCACCGGCTGCGCGTCGGACTTGAGTTCCTGCGCCGCCTTGCCGCTCGCCTCGGCGAGCGCGAGCATCGCGGGCGCCGCGCCGGTGCCGACGAGCAGGATGCGGCTGTGCGCGCCGATCCCACGCAGCGACAGCGTGGCGTTGGCCTTGCCGTCGAATTTGGCATTGACGATCGCCGCCTCAATCGCGGCGCGTTCGCCCGCGCCGACGCCGACCGCGTCGAGCGCTGGCAGCGTTGCATCGGCCATCAGCACCACCAGTACGCCCTTGGCGGGGGCGCTCGCGGCGAAGCCGATCGGGCGCTCGGCGCTGTTGGCGACACTGCCGGGGACGACGCCCGAGCCGGTCACGTCCTGCGCCAAGGCGGCGGGGGCCGTCAAAGGCGCGAGCGAGAGGCAGGCGGCGAGCAGCAGGCTTTTGGTACGCATCAAACGGAAGCTCCCTGTTATTCCATCACTATCGGTCCGTTTCTTGACCTAGCACGCGCGGCCCGACCTGCAATTGCCTCTCGACGAACGACAGACGCTTGCCATCGAACCTGCACGCGGTCAGACAGTCGCGTTCGTGAGCCGACGCAAAAGGGACCGAGATGCTGCGCAAACTGGGAATCGGGCTGCTGGTCCTGCTGCTGTTGACCGGGATTTCTCTCGCGGTCTGGGAGCCGCTGACCGCTAAGGCACTCGCCGCGCCGAGCTTCAAGCCGACCGACGTCAAGATCGCGCGCGACAGGTTCGGCGTGCCGCACATCTTCGGCAAGACCGACGCCGATGTCGCCTATGGCGTCGCCTATGCTCATGCGGAGGATGATTTTTCGACGCTCCAGGAAGTGCTCGCGATGACGCGCGGGCGCGCCGGGGCGATGCTGGGGCGGGATGGCGCCAAGATCGACTATGCTGCGGCGCTGCTCGATATCCGCACGACCACCGCGCGCGACTGGCCGCGGCTGCCGAAGGATGTGCAGGCGCTGTTCACCGCTTATGCGGCCGGGCTCAATCGCTACGCCGACAAGCATCCGGACGAAGTGCGGCTGTCGAAGCTGTTCCCGGTGACCGGCGAGGATGTCGTCGCGGGTTTCGTGCTGCGCTCGCCCTTTTTCTTCGGGCTCGATTCGACGCTCGGCTCGCTCGTCGAAGGCAAGGAGATGGGGCGCGAGGGCGGCCCCGAACTCGACGCGACGGGCAAGATCGTACCGCGCAAGGACACGCCGCTCGGCAGCGATCCCGCCGCCAACGGGTCGAACGCGATGGCGGTCGCGCCAGCCCGTTCGACCGACGGCGCGACGCGGCTCGTCTCCAACTCGCACCAGCCCTGGACCGGCGGGGTCGCCTGGTACGAGCTGGTGGTACATTCGGGCGAGGGCTGGGATTTTGCGGGCGCGAACTTCCCCGGCTCGCCCTATCCCTTTCTCGGCCACAATAAATATCTCGGCTGGACCAACACGGTGAACCGGCCCGACCTGATCGACATCTACCAGCTCGTGCTCGACGAGAGCGGCGAGAATTATCGCTTCGACGGCCAGTGGCGCCCGCTCGAGGCGAAGCGGGTGTGGCTCAAGGTCAAGTTCGGCCCCTTCGTCCTGCCGGTGCCGCGCATGGTCTATCGCTCGGTGCATGGCCCGGTGATCAGGAACGCCAAGGGCGCTTTTGCGATCCGCTACGCCGGGATCGACCAGGCGAATATGGTCACCCAATATTACAGGCTGAACAAGGCGAAGAATTTCGCCGAATGGCGCGCCGCGATGGCGGGACAGGGCGTGCCCGCGACCAATTTCATCTATGCCGACGCCGCAGGCAATATCGGCATGTTCTACAACGCGATGTTCCCCGACCGGCCCGCGGGCTATAATTGGCGCGGCATATTGCCGGGCGATCGCTCGGCCGATCTGTGGACCAAGACGCTGCCGTTCGACCGCGTCCCCGCGCTGGTCAATCCGCGTTCGGGCTATGTGATGAACGCCAACAACACGCCGTGGGTCGCCGCAGGGCCGGGCGACGAACTCGACGCGGCGGCTTTTTCGCCGCTGCTGGGAATCGAGGACGATATGAGCAACCGCGCGTCGCGGCTGATCGACCTGTTCGAGGCGTCGGGACAGATCGACGAGGCGCGGTTGAAGGCGATCAAATATGACACCGCTTATGCGAAGACCGGCTATGCCAAGGCGTGGATCGATCGCATCCTCGCACTGAACCTGAAGGGCGATGCCGAACTCGCGCAGGCGCAGGCCTTGCTGCGCGCATGGGACTGGAACCTCGATGGCAAGGGGCAGGGCGATGCGCTGGCGCTGATGGTGCTGCGCCCCGCTAACCGCGTCCATTACCAACGGCTCGCCGAACGCCCCGACCCGCGCGAGACGCTGAAGGAAGCCGCCGACCATCTGCAGCAACATTTCGGCACCCTCGACCCGAAGCTCGGCACCGTGCTGCGGCTGCGCCATGGCGAGGGCGATCACCGTGTCGACCTGCCGCTCGACGGCGGCAACGACACGATCCGCGCCTCGACGCTGTGGGATGTCGAGCCCGACGGCCGGCTCAAGGTCCGCCACGGCGACAGCTTCATCATGTTCGTGACCTGGGGCAAGGACGGCAAGCTCAAGTCCGAATCGATCCAGCCGTTCGGATCGGCGACGACGCGCCCGGACAGCCCGCATTATAACGATCAGGCGCCGCTGTTCGTGCGGCACCAGTTGAAGCCGGTGCTGTTCGACCCCGCGGCGCTGTGGGCGACGAAGCCGCGCGTCTATCGCCCTTGAACGCGGCGCCATGCCGTCCTAAACCGTTGATACAGTGCCGTCCGGCACCCCGGTCGCATGCAGGCCGAACCCGCGCCTGCTCCTGATTTCAAGAGGATTTTCATGCCCCGTTTTCACCGCTTCGCTGTTGCCCTTGCCCTGTCGACCTCGCTCGTCGCCGCCGGCCCCGCACTCGCCAAGGCCAAGGCAGCCGACCCCGCGCCGATCGCCGACCTCGTCAAGGCGGTCGACATTCCCTATCAGGCGTTCACCCTCGACAATGGCCTGCGCGTCATCGTCCATGAGGATCGCAAAGCGCCGGTGATCGCGGTGTCGGTGTGGTACCGTGTCGGATCGAAGCACGAACCCAAGGGCAAGACGGGCTTCGCGCATCTGTTCGAACATCTGATGTTCAACGGGTCGGAAAATTCGCCGGGCGATTTCTTCGAACCGCTGCAGCAGGTCGGTGCCACCGACGAGAATGGCACGACCAACGTCGACCGCACCAATTATTTCGAGACGGTGCCGACCGGCGCGCTCGACATGGCGCTGTTCCTCGAAAGCGACCGCATGGGGCATCTGCTCGGCGCGGTGACGCAGGAGAAGCTCGATAACCAGCGCGGCGTCGTCCAGAATGAAAAGCGCCAGGGCGATAACAATCCCTATGGCCTGCTGCGTTACGAGATTTTCGAAAATCTTTTCCCGACTGGCCATCCCTATCACCACAGCACGATCGGTTCGATGGGCGACCTCAATTCGGCAAGCCTCGACGACGTGAAAAAGTGGTTCACCGACAATTATGGCCCGAACAATGCGGTGCTGGTGCTCGCGGGCGACATCGACGTCGCGACCGCCAAGACCAAGGTGCAGCAGTGGTTCGGCGATATTCCCAAGGGTCCCGAAGTGAAGGCGCCGGCGACGTCGGTCCCGACGCTGCCCGCGCCGCTCGCCAAGGAGGTCAAGGACCTCGTCCCGACGACACGCATCTATCGCATGTGGGCGATTCCCGGCCTCAACGATGCCGACGCGATCCCGCTGCAGATGGCCATGTCGGTACTCGGCGGCCTGTCGTCGTCGCGGCTCGACAATGCGCTGGTGCGCAAGGATCCGGTCGCGGTCAGCGTCTCGGCCTTCGCCCAGCCGTTCGAGGATGCCGGCATCCTGCTCGTCCAGGCCGATGTGAAGCCCGGCGTCGATACTGCCCTCGTCGGGCAGCGCCTTGACGAAGAGGTCGCCAAATTCCTCGCGAGCGGCCCGACCGCCGACGAGTTGCAGCGTGCGGCGGCGAGTTATCTGGGGTCGGCGATCTCGGGGCTCGAATCGGTCGGCGGCTTCGGTGGCAAGGCCGTCGCGCTCGCCGAGGGCGCGCTCTATTCGAACGATCCGGGCTATTACAAGGTCGAGCTCGACCGCATGGCCAAGGCGACCCCCGAGCAGGTGAAGGCGGTTGCCAACAAATGGCTGTCGCGCCCGGCCTTTTCGCTCACCTATGTCCCCGGCGAACGCACCGAGGGCGGCGAGAATCGCGGCGGCGCGGTGACCGGCAAGGTCACGGCGGCGGTCGAACCCGACCGCTACTGGAACCCCGCGCTCGGCGATGTCGGACCCGATACGGGGTTCGGCACGTCGATCGCCGACCGGTCGCAGCTGCCGGCGGTCGCCGACCTGACCGCGCTCGACTTCCCGACGATCGAACGCGCCAAGCTCAAGAATGGCATCGAGGTCGTCTTCGCCAAGCGTAGCGCGGTGCCGACGGTCAATGTCGCGGTCAGCTTCGACGCCGGCTATGCCGCCGATCCGCATGATGCGCTGGGTACCCAGTCGCTGATGCTCAGCCTGATGGACGAGGGCACCAAGAGCCTCGATTCGATCGCCTTTGCCGAAGCGAAGGAGCGGCTCGGCGCACAGATCGACGGATCGGCCAACGCCGACGAAACGGTGTTCGAACTGTTCGCGCTGAAGCCGAACCTCGCGCCGTCGCTGACCCTGCTCGCCGACTATATCCGCAATCCCGCCTTCGACGCGAAGGAACTCGAGCGGGTCCGCGCGCAGCAGCTCAACCGGCTGAAGGCCGAACTCAACAATCCCAACGCGATCGCGTCGCGCGTGCTGATGCCGGTGCTGTACGGCGCCGACCATCCCTATGGCATTCCGCCGTCGGGCCTTGGCGATGCCAAGGCGGTGACCGCCGCGACGCAGGGCCAGCTGGCATCGTTCCATTCGACCTGGATCCGTCCCGACACGGCGCGCATCTTCGTGGTCGGCGACACGACGCTGAAAGAGGTGACCAGGCAGCTCGAAACCGCCTTCGGCAACTGGAAGGCGCCCGCGACGGCGAAGCCGACCAAGCATTTCGAGGTCGCGATCCCGGCGCCGCAGCCGCGCATCCTGCTCTTCGACCGCCCCAAATCGCCGCAGTCGGTGATTCTCGCGGGCAAGGTGCTCGATGCCAAAGGCACCGACAAGCTCGAGGTGCTGCGTTCGGCGAACGATATTTTCGGGGGCAGTTTCCTGTCGCGCTTCAACACCAATTTGCGCGAGACCAAGGGCTGGTCCTATGGCGTGCGGACCCGGATTTCGAGCGACAAGGACCGGATTGCCTGGATCGCCGCGGCGCCGGTGCAGGCCGACCGCACCGGCGATTCGATCAAGGAGTTGCAGAGCGACCTCAAATCCTTCCTCGGCGACAAGGGCGTCACCGCGGAAGAGTTGCAGCGCACGACCAACGGCAATGTCCGCGAACTGCCGGGCAGCTTCGAAACCTCGGGCGATGTGCTGGGCGGGCTGCGCGCGATCGTCAAATATGGCCGTCCGGACAATTATTACGAAACCTTGCCCGCGACCTATGAAGCAATGACGACCGCCGAGATCGACGGAGCGGCGCGCAAGGCGCTGAGCACCGAGGGCCTCGTCTATGTCGTCGTCGGCGATGCCGCGACGGTCAAACCACAGCTTGACGGATTGGGTCTGCCGGTGGAAACGGTGACTCTCGATAACTAACATCAGTTTCAGTAAGGAGAGCCCAGATGTCCCAAGTCGATGGCAGCTATGATTGCGTGACCAAGTCCCCGATGGGCGACCAGAAGTCGGTGTTCACCGTCACCAGCGACGGCGCGACCTTCACCGGCCAGAATGCCGGTGCGATGGGCGCGCTCGATGTGGAAAATGGCAAGGTCGACGGCAACACGCTGACCTGGACCATGAACATGAAGGTGCCGATGCCGATGACGCTCGAAGCCGAAGCGACGATCGACGGCGACACGCTGACCGGCACGATCAAGGCCGGCCCCTTCGGTTCGATGGCGATGACCGGTACCCGCCAGGGCTGATCGCCGCCGATTTTTGAAACAGGCGAAGGGCCGTCCCCATCCGTAACGGTGGGGGCGGCCCTTTTGCTTTGCATAGCTTTGCCGGGCCGGAGGGGGTGGCCAAACTGCGGGGGCGAGCGCATAGCGCTGCTGCAATGCACAATAATCCTTCCGCCCCCCCGCCCGAAACCGCGCGTCCCCTTCCCGGCCAACGCGAGATGGTTGTGATGATGGCGATGGTGATGGCGCTCAATGCGCTCGCCATCGACTCGATGCTTCCCGCCCTGCCCGCGATCGGCGAAGGGCTGGGGGTGACGGTCGCCAACGACCGGCAATATGTGATCTCGACCTATCTGCTCGGCATCGGCTTCGGCTCGCTCCTCTATGGTCCGCTGTCCGATCGCTTCGGGCGCAAGGGCGTGCTGGTGCCCGCGCTCTTTGCCTATGTCGCCTTTTCGATCGGCTGCGGTCTCGCGACCAGTTTTCCGATGCTGCTCACGCTGCGTTTCGGACATGGCGTCGTCAGCGCGGCGCTCGGCGTGATTGTCGTCGCGGTGATCCGCGATCTCTTTTCAGGCGATGCGATGGCCAAAAGGCTGTCGATGATCTTCCTCGTCTTTATGATCGTGCCCGCGATCGCGCCGACGATGGGCGCGGGGGTCGCCGCCGTCGCAGGCTGGCGTTCGATCTTCATCGTCCTCGCGGTGATGGGGGTCGTCATGCTGTTCTGGCTGCGGCGGCTGCCCGAAACGCTCGACCCTGCCGACGTCCGTCCGCTCGACCTGCGGACCATGATTGCGGGCTGGGCGACGGTGACGCGCCATCGCCGCGCTGCGGGATACATGTTCGCATCGGGCATGATGCAGGGATCGCTCTATGGCTATCTCAACAGCAGCGAACAGATCATCGCCGACGTGTTCCAGGCACGGAACCTGTTCCCGCTGGTTTTCGCGTTCGTCGCAACCGGCATCGCGATCGCCAATTTTTCCAACGCGGCGATCGTCGAGCGTTTCGGGGCGCGGCGCGTGTCGCAATGCGCGGTCTTCGCCTTCATGGCGACGGCGAGCATGCAGATATTGGTGGCGCTCAGCGGCGGTGAGACCTTGTGGATGTTCACCGCGCTGATGATGGTCAATGTCGGGCTGATCGGTTTTATCGGCAGCAATTTCGGCTCGATCGCGATGGAGGATTTCGGCCATATGGCGGGCGTGGCCTCCTCCTATCAGAGCTTTGCCAAGACCCTGCTCGCGGCGACGGTCGGCGCGCTGATCGGCCAGCAATATGACGGCACGACGCTGCCGCTCGCTTATGCCTTCCTGATGTCCGGGGTGCTGGGTCTGGCGCTGGTTTATTGGGCCGAGCGCGGCAAGCTGTTCACCCGGCCGGGGACAGCGCCGAAAAGTCCGTTCTGACAAAAGCGAAGGGGCCGCCCCGGCATCGCCGGGACGGCCCCCTTCAAATTCGATTCTGGCCGTTGGCGTCAGTTGATCGGCGCGTGCGGTTCCAGATCGTCCTCATGCACCTCGACGATACCGCGGCCAAGATGGCTGCGGCTGCGGCTGTAGAGGAAGTAGATCAGCAGGCCGATCGCACCCCAGATCGGCAGCACGAGCATCGCGTCGAGCGGCAGGTTGAAGAACAGGAACACCGTGCCGGCGATGGTGGCGGGGCCGATCAGCCACAGCGCGGGCGTCCTGAACGCACGCGGCGTGTCGGCGGCGGTCTTGCGCAGGATCATCACCGCGACGGCGACCATCATGAACGCATAGAGCGTGCCCGCATTGGCGATGTCGGCGAGCTTGCCGACCGGCAGGAAAGCGGCGGCGAAGGCAACAGCCGCACCGGTGATCGCGGTGATGATGTGCGGGGTCTTCCACTTGGGATGGACCTTGCTCCACGATTCGGGGAGCAGGCCGTCGCGGCTCATCACGAAAGCGACGCGGGTCTGGCCGAACAGCAGGATCAGGATGACCGACGGCAGCGCGACGAAGGCGGCGATACCGAGCATGTTGCCGACGCCCGACCAGCCGATCTGGCGCAGCACATGCGCGAGCGCTTCGTTCGAGCAGACGAGCGGCAGCTGGTCGGCGGCGAAGGTCGCGCACTGGCGTGCCAGTTCTTCCGAGCCGGCGGGGAAGGGGATGCCGTTCGGGCCCATGATCGGCTGACCACCGACGGTGCCGATCGCGCCGGCGGCGACGAGGATGTAGAAGACGGTGCAGAAGAGCAGCGAGCCGATCAGGCCGATCGGCACGTTGCGCTGCGGGTTCTTGGTTTCTTCGGCGGCGGTCGAGACCGCGTCGAAGCCGACATAGGCGAAGAAGATCGTCGCCGCCGCGCCGACCGCGCCGAGGCCCGAACCGAAGCCGCCGAAGACGCCGGCGGGCAGGAAGGGATTGAACTTGTCGGTCGAGAAATAGTCGCTGGGCAGCGTCAGCACGATGAAGGCGGTGAGTGCGGTGACCTTGATCGCGACGAGGATCGCGTTGACCCGCGCGCTTTCGGTCGTGCCGATCATCAGCAGCCAGGTGACGAGCAGGGCGATGACCACGGCGGGCAGATTGATGAACCCGCCTTCGATCCCGCCGAGCGCCAGTGGCGCGCCGGCGAGGTAGGATGGCAGCTGTATCCCGAGGAACTCATTCAATATCGTTCCGGTGAAATAGCCGGACCACCCGACCGACACCGCGGAGGCCGCGACCGCATATTCGAGGACAAGGGCCCAGCCGACGGTCCAGGCGAGAACCTCGCCCATCGTCGCATAGGTGTAGGTATAGGCGGAACCCGCGACGGGGATCATCGCGGCGATTTCAGCGTAGCAGAGCGCGGCGACGATACAGATCAGCCCGGCGATGGCGAAGGCGAGCATCAGGCCTGGCCCGGCCTTTTGCGCGCCGGCCGAGGTCAGCACGAAAATGCCGGTGCCGATGACGCAGCCGATGCCGAACAGGGTGAGCTGGAATGCACCGAGCGTTCGATGCAGCGACTTTTTCTCGGCGGTGGCCAAGATGGCGTCGAGCGGTTTGACGCGACCAAATATCATCCAAAATTCCCCTTTGGGACCCGGTGTGGGCCTCTCATGGCGGGGTAGAGTAAACGCTCCTCCCGTCAGCGCAACTTAATTTCACGGGGCCGAAAGACGGATTCGGGTGGGTCCAACCCGGTTTATCGCACTGTGAAACGCACGCGGTCGACCATGCGGCCGCCGGGGTCGACGAGCGCGAGCATGTGGCTGCCGGGGCGTGGCAAAATCTGTTGCCCGGCGTCGGCGTCGCCGAGCATCACCTTGTCGAGGATCAGGCGGTAGCCGGTGACTTCGCCGCTGACCGCGATGCCGAGCCGCTGGCGATCGAGCGGGATGTCGGGGTCGAGCGCATAGACGCTGCCGCTGACCGGGCTGGTGATGCGCGGACGGCGCGCGGCGGCGGGGGCGGCGGCCATTTCTGCCTGGCCGGTGCCGCGGATGAAATATTCGCGGCGCGGCGGCTCGCGGGTGCCGGGGAGCGCGATTTGGCGGGCCTCGACATCGGCGGGCATCGCGGGAGCCTTGCCGGGGTTTCCGGCGTGGAGCGCCATCATCACGTCGCGCCAGACGGGCGCGGCGCCCGAGGTGCCCGAGACGGCGCGCATCGAATCGCCCTCGAGATTGCCGACCCACACCGCGACGGTGAAGCGGTCGGACCAGCCGATGCACCAATTGTCGCGCATGCCCTTTGACGTGCCGGTCTTGGCGGCGGCCCAGAAGGGCAGGCGCAGCGCGCTGTCGGCGCCGAAGGCGTCGGTGCGGGCGGAGGCGTCGGCGAGGATGTCGCCGACGATGAAGGCGGCGGCGGGGCTGACGATGGCGCGCGGAGCTTCACGATCATCGCGCATATCGACGAAGTGCACGGGGGACCAGTTACCGTGATTTGCGAAGGTTCTGAAGGCGTTAGCCTGTTCGACCAGCGAAACCTCTGCGGAACCCAGCGCCAGCGAAAATCCATAATATTCGCCGTCCTCGCCGAGGCCGTGATAGCCGAGAGCCCACAGGCGGTCGCGGAATTGCTGGACGTCGTCGATGAGCAGGGTGCGGACGGCGGGGACGTTGAGCGACGAGGCGAGCGCGTGGCGGACGCTGACCGGCCCCTTGAAGCTATGGTCGTAATTCTTGGGCACATAGAGGCCGGAGGCGGTGTCGAGCTGGACCGGGCTGTCGTCGAGGATCGACGCGGCGGTGAGCCAGCGATGCTCGATCACCTGCGCATAGAGATGCGGCTTGAGCGTCGAGCCGGCCTGGCGCCGCGCATTGGCGCCGTCGACCTGCGCCGCGGTCGATTTGAGGCCGACGCCGCCGACATAGGCGAGCACGTCGCCGGTGGCGTTGTCGAGCACGACGACCGCGCCGTCGCGGACGCGGTCGGCCCCGAGGCCCGCGAGCTGGCGCTTGAGCGCGACGATCGCGGCCTCCTGGATGCGGCGGTCGATCGTGGTGGTGACGCGCTTGCCGGGCTTGTCGAGCAGGCGGACCGCGAGGTGCGGCGCGAGCGCGGGGTCGAGCTGCGCGATGCGCTCGCCCGAGACGAGCGTCGCGGCGGCGCCGCGGATCGCGGTGCAGTCCTTAGCGTCGGCGATGCGACAAGCGCGTTGCCCGAGCGTTTCGGCGCCCGCGGCGGGATTGGGGAGCAGCCCGGCGAAGAGCGCGGCGTCGGTGCGGTCCATGTCGGCGGGGCTTTTGCCGAACAAGGCGCGGGCGCCGGCGCCGATGCCCTGCGTCTCGCCGCGCAGGGGGACGAGGTTGAAATAGGCCTCGAGCATCTGCTCGCGCGTCCAGTGCGCGGCGAGGTCCTGTCCAGCGCGCATCTGGCGGATCTTGTTCAGCCAACCGCGCTGGCCGGGGAGCGCGAGGTCGGGCGCGAGGAAACCCGCGAGCTGCATCGGCAGGGTCGAGGCACCGCGCGAACGGCCGCCGGTCCCCCCCAAATTCAGGCGGGTTTTCGCGGCGCTGGCGATCGCGAGCCAGTCGACCCCGCCGTGCGACCAATAGCGCTTGTCCTCGCTCGCGACGACGGCATCGCGCACGGGCCTGGCGATGTCGGCGAGCGGCACCCACGCCATGCGGCGGCGTTCGAAATCGACACGCTCGCTGTCGAGCAGGCGGCCGTCGCGGTCGTAGAGCCAGGCTTCGCTGGGTTTCCAGTCGGCGCGGACGTCCTCGTAGTCGGGCATCGCGGGGGGCTTGGTGAGGAGGTGCGCGGCGGTGACGAGGATGAGGAGGGCGAGCGCGGTCCAGGCGAGGGCGTCGAACCAGCGCCGTTTGGGGGGGACGGGCCCAGTCATCGCCTTTGCGCGCAGTTGCAGGTCATTCCATCACTCACCTCGTCATTGCGAGCGAAGCGAAGCAATCCAGGGTGTGGCAAGCCGCTCTGGATTGCTTCGCTCCGCTCGCAATGACGGAGTTTGGAAGGCGGGCGCCGAGGCCATCAATTCGCCGAAGCCGCCACGGTCAGCGGGGCGTTCGGCCACTGGCCGCGGATCGCGGGCGAGTACATCGCCTCGACGCGCGTCTGCGGCATGTTGAAGCGGCCCGAGCCATTGAGGCGCACGACATATTCGACCGCGTGGGTGCCCGCGGGCATCCAGCCGAAGTAACCGCGCCAGCTGTCCTTGCCGCGTTCGACATAGCTCGGCCACACGCCCTCGCCCCCGGCCTGCGCCGCGAGCATCTGCGACTGGCCGCCGAGATTGCCGACGATCGTCGCGCCCGGCGGGATCGGATCGTTGACGACGACCCAGGTCCGTCCGGCGGCGGCGATGACCTCGATCCGCACCTTGATCACGTCGCCGCGGACGAGGCGGTTCGGGTCGGCGGCCTTGACGATGCTGACCGATCGCTTGATCCGGTAGCCGGCGTTGAGCGGCTCCTTGAGCGGCACGGCGGCTTTGACGCTGACCACCGCCCAGGGCGTACCGGTGCCTTGATGTTGCAGCGCCATCTTGCCGGTCGTGAGCGGCACCCGAAGCGGGCTCGCCGCGTCGGGGAGCGGCCAGCTTTGCGCCGCGCTGGCATCGGCGAGGCTGATGCGGGTGACGCCCGTGATCGCCGCCGCCGGATAAAGGGTGGCGAAGCGGCGGACGACGGTCGCGCCCCAGGCGTTGGCCGGGGTGGTGTCCCAATGGCCCCTGCGCTGGCGCTGCGCGACGCCGACCATCAGCTTGCCCGCGTCATCTTCCCAGCCCTTGCGGCCGAGCACCGCGTCGAGCGCCTTGATCGCCATTTCGTCGCCGCTGACCATCATCCACCAGGGCGCCTTGGCATCGTCGACGAGATCGACTCGGGTGCCTTCGTAGACGAGGCGTTTGCGCAGCTCGGCCTCGGCGGCGGTGCGCAGCGCCGGGGCATTGCGCACATTCGGGGTGCGTTCGATCGCGACGAGCCAGTCGGCGAGGGTGCCGGTGGCCATGTCGACCGGTGCCATGTCGATGGCCGCGACGAGCTTGGGGCTCGACGCATCGTTGCGCGCGAGCGCCGCCAGCGCGGCGACGCGGACCGGCCGGATGTCATAGGGGCCGTACCCCTTGCGGGTCAGGCGACCTTCGACGATCGCCTGCAGCGCCTTGATCATCTTAGCCTTCGAATCCTCGGGGATGGCGAAGCCGTTGGCGGCGGTCACCGCGAGCACATAGGCGGTCAGCTCCGGCGACCCTTCGAGCCGGTCGTTGGGCCAGTAACGCAGCAGCCCGTCCTTATCGAGATAGGTCGGGATCGCCCCCGCCAGCGCCTGCCAGCGGCCGACATCGCCGAGCGCGACGGCGCGCGATGTCGATTGTTCGAAGCAATTGTACGGGTAGACGCCCATATAATCGCGCACGCCCGACAGCGGCGGAGCGAGGGTGCCCGCGAGCGCGATGTCGACATAACCGCCGGTGAGCGCGCCTTCGGGAATGCCGATCGGCAGGCTGGTGTCGGGGCCGACACGGAACAGGCTGGCGGCCCAGGTTTCGACCGGTACCGCGGGTTCGACGACCTGCTGGAAGACGAGCCGGTCGCGCGACTTGCCGCCCTTTGCCGACGCCTCGACGGTCCATTCGATCGGGCCGACGAGGTCGGGCGCGGTCATCTGCCAGCTGATCGGCACCGCGCCGCCCGCCGGGATGGTGACGGTGAGCGGCGGCGCGGTGGCGACGGCGGGCGACAGCGTCGCGGTCGCGGTGACCTCCATCGCCTTGTCGGTGCCGTTGCGCAACGTGAAGCGCGCGTCATAGGCGTCGCCGGTGCGGACGAGCTCGGGAAGCCCGGCGAAGACGCCGAGATCCTGCACGGTGCGGACGCTCGTCTCGCCGGTGCCGAAGAGCTGCGACCCGTCGGTCGCGATCGCGACGAGGCGGAAGCCCGACAGATTGTCGCTGAGCGGCACGTCGACGGTGGCGCGGCCCTTGGCATCGAGCGGGACACGGCCCTTCCACAGCAGCACCGGACGGAAGTCCTCGCGGGTCAGGCCGCTGAGGTCGCCGCCGCCGCCGCCGCCCGGTTCGAGCGCTTTGCGGCCATAATGGCGTTTGCCGACGACCTGCATCTGCGCGGTCGAGGTGAGCACGTCGAGGGTGCGTTCGCCCATCATCGCGTCGATCAGCTTCCAGCTTTCGTTCGGCGCGAGCTGGAGCAAAGCCTCATCGACCGCGGCGAAGGCGACGTCGGCATTGGCGGGCGCCTTGCCGTCGGGACCTTTGACTTCGATCGCGACCTTGGCGGTTTCGCGGACGGCGTAGGTCGCCTTGTCGGCCTTGACCTTGACGCCGAGCTGATGGCCTTCCCAGCCGACCTTGATGCGCGCGATACCCATGCGATAGCTGGGTTTGGCAAGGTCGACGAGCGCGGTCGCGGGGGCGCCCTCGCTATTTTCGATCTTGAAGCCTGCGGCGCGTTTCAGCTTGCGGAACCAGCTTTCGTCGCCGGTCACGCGGCCGCGCACCGCCATCACCGAGACATAGACGTCGGGAGCGTAGCTGGCGGGCAGCTTGACGTCGACCACCGGGTTGGTGCCCTTGAGCGGCACGACGAAGCTCGACAGCACGCCCTCGCGTTCGACGGTGACCAGCGCGGTCGCCTCGCGGAACGGCATGCGAACCTGGAAGCGCGCGGTGTCGCCCGCGGCGTAACGCGGCTTTTCGGCGATCACGTCCATGCGGTCGCCATTGTCGCCGCCGAACCACCAGTCGTCGTCGCCCGCGAGCCAGACCGAGCGCACGGCGCGCGCCTCGTTGCCGTCGGCGTCGACGGTGGTCGCGACGACGGTGACCTCGCCCGAAATGCCGGGCGCCATCGCGCAGTGCGCGCGGCCGAGTTTGTCGGTAGATGCCGAGCAGGTCGCGTCGAGCCGCCGCGTGCGCATCTGGTTGTCATAGGCGTAGAAGCCGCCGATCAGGCGGCGCCGGGCGGTGATGATCTCGCGGCTGTAGACCGCCACCGAGACGCGCTGGCCCGACAGCGGCTTGCCGTCGAGGTCGAGCGCGATGAAATTGAGGCGCAGGTCGTTGTCGCGCATCAACCAGCCGTCGGTCTTGAGCCCGAGACGAACCGCCGAAGGGAAGAGGGTGATGCGGCGGCTCGACGTTAACGTCTCGCCATTGGCGTCCTCATAATCCATCTCGACCGCCATTTGCGTCGGTTCGGTGATCGGCTGGTCGACCATAACGTTGGTCGTCGCGCTGCCGTTGGCGTCGAGGACGAGCGGCACCGAGCGCGCGAGCGGCAGGTCGGCGGCGGGTTCCTCACCGCTGTCGTCGAGCTGGATCGTGCCTTCCTTGACCGGCTGACCGTCGAAGTCCCAGTCGCGATAATCCTCGGGCGGCGACCAGCTGGGCGAGAAGCTGGTGCGCATCTCGACCGGCAGGTTGGGCGCGGGGCCGCCCGACAGATAGCCGACGAACAGCGACAGCGGGATTTGCGTCGGGCGCACCGGCGGCAGTTTCGGCCCGGTGACGGTCGCCTTCATCGTCGGCAGGCGATATTCGTCGACCTTGATCGATTGCGACGACCAGATCGTCTTGTCCTCGCCATCCTTGTCCTTGGTGACGAAGACGAGGTCGTAATCGCCCATCGGCGCCGAGGCGGGGACGTTCCAGACATTCTCGCCGCTGCCCGACGCGTCGATGCTGAACGGCATGGTGAATTCGGTGTCCGAGCCGCGGTGAACGAGGCGCAGCTTGCCCGCGATCGGTTTGGGCGCGGCAAAGCCGGTGCCGACCGGGCGGCGCAGGACATGCTTCATGTTGACGCTCTCGCCCGCCTTGACCAGCGCGCGGTCGAAGATGGTGTGGAGGATGTCGTCGCGTTCGGACCAGCCATAAGGCAGGTCGAAGTCATAGGGGCGGATGCCGTCGCCCCAGTCGGTGAGGGTGAAGCTGAAATCGTCGCCCGAACGCGCGCTGACCATCAGCGCATGGCCCTCGCTGACCGCCATATCGGGCTTTTCTTCGCAGCTCGCATAGGTTTCGGGTTGCGGCAGGCCGTTCGGGAAGGCGAGGCGGCCCGCCTTGTCGGCGGTGCCGCGCGCGAGCTGGCGCCCGGTGCAGCTGTCGGTGACGCGGATCTCGGCGCCGGGCACGGGCAGGCCGGTATCGAGCGACGTCACCCAGGCGAGCGAATTTTCGCGGCCCCATTTGAAATGCACCGCCATGTTGGTGACGAGCGCGGCGGTCGCGACATAACGGGTGGACTTGCGGCCGAGCAGCGCGGCGCCGAGTTCGGGGCTCGCGATCTCGACGACATGGAAACCCTTTTCGCCGAGCGGGATGCCGACGACCTCGAACTCCTTGCCGCCGGCGGGCGGGCTCAGCACCATGTCGCGGCGCTCGCCGCCCGCAGGGGCGCCGTCGAACACCGACTTGCTGCCGGTGTAGTTGACGGTGACTTCCTTGCCGGTCGCGTCGCGTTCCTCGCGATAATCGCTGTTGTCGGCCTCGTCGACGCGCTTCAGCCAGCGTGCGATCGCGGCATCGTCGTCGCCGACCTTCAGTATATTGGCGGGCATCTTGAGGTTCGCCTGGACCAGCGAGGCCTCGACCCCGCGCACGGTGACGGGCAGCACGCCGCCCTCGCCGGCCTCGAGGATGCCGAATTCGGCGGCGAACTTGACCAGCGGCGGGGCGCGGTCGATGTGGAATTTCAACGGGAAATTCGACTGGTTCTGCAGCTTGCGGCCGCTCTGGTCGGTGACGTCGGCGGGCAGGATCAGCGTCGCGTCGACATTCTGCGGCAGCGGCCCCTTGAAGCGGACATAGGTGACGTGCGCGTCATTCTTGTCGTCGTCGTCGACGCGCGCGGTGAGGCGCTTGCCGTCGGCGGTGGTGAGCGTCGCGGCGAGCGCGGTGTCGCGCGCGACCGGCGAGGCGAAGCTGAGCGTGATGTCCTTGATCGGGTTGCAGCCCGCCTGCGGGTTGATCCGGCTGCACGACATTTTCGCGGTGAAGGCGGGGCGGACGTCATAATCGAAGCGCTGGTCGCGCCCGGCGGTGCGGCTGGGCGCACCCGCCTGCTGGATGCGCGCGTCCCAGACGAGCGCCATCTCGCGGCCGGGGGGCAGCGGGCGGCGGCATTTGACGGGCACGATGCGTTCGAGCGCGGCGGCGCGGTTGGGGCCCGCGGCGAGGCGCAGCGGGAGATTGCCATTATAGGCGAATTCCTGGCGGTCCCAATTGTTGTTGCCGAGGCCGTCGAGGATTTCGCTCGCGGTGTCGGACCCCAGCACGTCGACCGGAATCTTCTCGCCGATGCCGTCGACCGCGCAATAGGCGAAGCGGCCGACCGAGGCGCGGTCGGCGGCGACATTGGTCGCGACGAGGAAGATCTGATCCTCCTCGACCCCATCGTAAGTGCCGCCGACGAGCACCGCGCGCGCCGAGGGGCCGCCGCTGTCGATCTCGAAACGGCTGTTGCCGCCGACCGAAACGCCGCTTGCCGTCTTGAGCGTCGGGAGCAGCTCGACGTGGCAGCTCATGCCGCCGGGCAGCGATTTTTCGAATTCGAGCACCCAGGTTCGCGTGTCGACCCAGCGGCCGGTCGCGGGCAGCTTGCAGTCGTTGGTCGCGGGGGCCTTGGCGCGCGGATCGCCCAGCGGCACGATATCTTCGGAAAAGCGCAGGGTGAAGCGGCTGATCGTGCCGTCGCCGGTGCCGGCGCTGCCGGGGGTGGCGAGGATGACCTGCGGGATGGTGTCGCCGCTCGCGGCGGCGACCGCCATGGCGAGCGGGAGCATCAGCGCGAGGCGCGCCTTCGCCGCGAATCGCACCCCGAGCCCTTGCCAAAAACGCGCCATCGCTGCCTCCCAAAGACCCATCGCCTTATGTGCCGAAACGCGGGCGAATAGTCAACGGTTCACCGACAAAATAGAACGGTTCATCGCAGATTTTGGCGCGACCAGGCGTTTGGCCGACTCAGCGGGCCAGCATCGGACCCAATTTTTGTCCTGCAAAAATATGGACATGCAGATGCGGAACTTCCTGATGGCTGTCGAAGCCGACATTGGCGAGCAGGCGATAGCCCGGCGCGACGAGGCCCGCATCGCGCGCGACCGTGCCGACCGCGCGGATAAAGCCCGCGATTTCGGCGTCGCTGCCGCGCGCGGAGAAATCGTCCCAGCTGACATAGGGACCCTTGGGGATGACGAGGATGTGCAGCGGCGCCTGCGGATTGATGTCGTGGAAGGCGAGGCTGAAGTCGTCTTCATGGACTTTCGTACACGGCAGCTCGCCGCGCAGGATGCGCGCGAAGATGTTGGTCTCGTCATAGGGGAGGGTGGCGTCGATCGGCATGGAGAGCTCCTAGCGGGGGCGGGCGGCCTTTTCGGCGTGGCCCGAGGTGCCGTGGCGGCGGGTGAGTTCGGTCGCGATGGCGCCCCAGCCGAGGCCGCGGTCGGCGAGCAGGATCGCGAGATGGAAGAGGAGGTCGCTTGCTTCGCCGACCAGCGCGGCGTCGTCCTCGCTGACGGCCGCGATCACGGTTTCGACCGCCTCCTCGCCCAGCTTTTGCGCGATCTTGCGGCGCCCCTTGGCGGCGAGGCTGGCGACATAGCTGGCTTCGGCGTCGCCCGCGGCGAGGCGCGTTTTCACCACCGCCTCGAGCTGATTTAGTGCTTCGCCGATCGCCATCAAATGATCCCCTGTCTGCGCGCCGTGCCTAGCGATGGAATAGCCGCTGGACAAGGCGCGCCGGCTCCGGTCAAAGGCCGCATGGCCGAGGTCAAGCTTCATCCCGACTGGCTCGCCCGCATCGGCGGCGAGTTCGATTTGCCCTATATGGGCGAGCTGAAGGCGTATCTCGCCGCCGAGCGCGCGAAGGGCAAGACCATCTATCCCAAACCGCGCGACTGGTTCGCGGCGCTCGACGCGACGCCGCCGCAGGATGTGCGCGTGGTGATCCTGGGGCAGGACCCCTATCATGGACCCGATCAGGCGCATGGCCTGTGCTTTTCGGTCCAGCCGGGGGTGCGGACGCCGCCGAGCCTCGTCAACATCTACAAGGAGATGCGCGACGACCTCGGCATCGCGCCGGCGCGGCATGGCTATCTGGGGAGCTGGGCGGAACAGGGCGTGCTGCTGCTCAACGCCGTGCTGACCGTCGAGGCGGGGCAGGCGGCGTCGCACCAGAAGCGCGGGTGGGAGCGTTTCACCGACGCCGCGGTTGCGGCGGTCGCCGCCGATCCGGCGCCGAAGGTCTTCATCCTGTGGGGCAGCCATGCGCAGAAAAAGGCGGCGAATGTCGCGGGGCTCGGCGCGGGCGGCCCGCACCTGATCCTGCGCGCGCCGCATCCGTCGCCGCTGTCGGCGCATAACGGCTTTTTCGGGTCGAAGCCGTTCAGCCAGGCCAATGCGTTCCTCGCCGCCCATGGGCGCGGGACGATCGACTGGCAATTGCCCGAGACGCCCCCCGAGACGTCCGCCGAATGAGCACGCGTTTGTGAGCATCTTGGCCGATCCGGTGACGCTGGCGATATTGATCGTCGCGGTGATCCTGCTCGGCATGGCGAAGGGCGGGCTGGCGGGGGTCGGCGCGCTGGCGACGCCGCTCGCGGCGCTGGTGTTGCCGCCCGCGACCGCCGCGGCGCTGCTGCTGCCGATCCTGATCGTGCAGGATGTCGTCAGCGTCTGGGCGTTTCGCCAGACCTGGGACGGGTGGATCATCGGCTGGATGTTGCCCGGTGCGGCGGTCGGGGTGGCGGCGGGATGGTATTATGCCGAGCGCGTCGACGAAGCGCAGCTGATGGCGGCGCTGGGGGCGATCACGCTGGCGTTCGGGCTGTACCGGCTGTGGGTCGAACGGGGCGGGCGTATCGTCGCGGCGTCGCAGTCGCCGGGCTGGGTCGGCACGCTGTTCGGGACGGCGATGGGGTTCGTCAGCCAGATCGCGCATGCCGGCGGTCCGCCGTTCCAGATGTGGGTGACCCCGCGCAAGCTGCCGCACCTGACCTTCATCGGCACCAGCGCGATCCTGTTCGCGATCGTCAACTGGATGAAGGTGCCCGCATACCTGGCTTTGGGTGCCTTTCCGCACGAGGTGGTGGTCGCGGCGCTGCTGTTGATGCCACTGGCCATCGTCAGCACGCTGGTCACGGTGCGTTGGCTCAAGCGGATGGATCCGGCGCGCTTCTATGTCGTGATCTATGCGCTGATGGTGCTGCTCGGCGCGAAATTGCTGTGGGACGGGGTCCACGGATGACCGCGCGCGCCGGAAACAGGCGACGCGCGGGCGTCTTGCGCCTAGGGTCGTGGGCGACGGGCACAGGCGTCCGTCGCCTCCAAGGTATTGACCATGGCCAAGAGCCAGAAGAAATCGAGCCGCGAAACCCGCAAACCCAAGGCCGAAAAGCCGAAAAAGCCCAACGCCAGCAACCCGTCGACCAAGACCGGGGTGGTCGCCGGACTCGACAATATGAAGAAATAAGGCCGCGGCACCGGCGGGTGGGGGCGGCGCGATGACGTCGCCCGTCATCCTCGTCGACGCCGATGCCTGTCCGGTAAAGGACGAAATCTACCGTGTCGCCTGGCGGCACGAGGTCGCGGTCAAGGTCGTCAGCAACAGCCGGCTGCGCGTACCCGACCATCCGCTGATCGAGCGCATTACCGTGTCGGACGGCTTCGACGCCGCCGACGACTGGATCGCCGAGGCGGCGACGCCGCGCAGCATCGTCGTCACGTCGGACATATTGCTCGCCGACCGGGCGCTGAAGGCGGGAGCGATCGTGCTCGCGCCGACGGGCAAGCCCTTCACGCTCGCATCGATCGGCCCGGCGATCGCGACGCGCGCGATCATGGCCGATCTGCGATCGGGGATGGGCGACGGCATGGGCGGGCCGCCGCCTTTCTCGAAAGCCGATCGTTCGGCCTTCCTCCAGGCGCTCGACACCGCGCTGGTGAAGCTCAAGCGCGGCTGATTCGCGGCGCGGGTGCGCCGGCGAAGAAGTATCCGAAGATTTTCCTTCTTCCTTTCCAAAGCGTTGTGAACATTTTTCGGGGCCAGTGATGCGCGTCACGGCTGGCCGACGCGCGCGCCGCGATAAGCCGGTCATCGGGAACGCCCCGAGCCAGTTTTGAAACATCACACCCAGGTTCGGCCCCGTTCGAAAGGAATTTAGGATGACCAGAAAGCTGATCCTCGCCCCTGTTCTCGCGCTCACCGTCGCCCTCTCGGCGACCCCGGCGATGGCGCAGTCGGCGCAGCCCGCCGCCGGCGGCATGACGATTTCGAACGGCCCCGTGAACGCGCTGATCGGCCTGCTGCTCCCCGCGGTGCAGAAGGTCCGCGAAGCCGCCGCCCGCATCCGGTGACACCCCCAGGACCCGGCCGGCAATTGGGCCGGCCGGGGGCGGGCCGTCACCAGAATATTTTCGTCCCCGGATCGGCCCTCCGCCCGGTCCGGGTCCAAGGAAGCCCTTCCGCCGACGCGACCCCGGCGGGAGGGCTTTTCCTTGCATGGCCTCGCTCGATCCGGTCCGCCCCCGTCTGTTCCCCGGCTTCGCGAGGTTCGCCGCCGGGGAAGCGAAGCGCTTCGCGCGGCGCGAGGAGCATGGGGTCGTGGTCGTTTATGTGGTGGGGTGGGCGTTTGTTGGGGAACCTGCGGCGTTGCTGGCGACCGATCGCGGCATAAATCCTCCCTGTGCCGCAGGCATGGGGAGGGGGACCGCCGCGCAGCGGTGGTGGAGGGGCTGCGGCCTTGCGCCAGCCTTTGACGGCGTCGGCCCCTCCGTCAGCGCTTCGCGCTGCCACCTCCCCATCGCTGCGCGACAGGGAGGAGCGGCAAGGTCCGCTTCCCATCCCAATGCCGCTGTTGGCCCCGTCGGCTTGACCCTCGCCGCCAACGCTATCATTCTCGGCCCATGCCCCGGCTCTACACCAGCTTCGCGACCTTCTGGCCCTTTTACCTGCGCGAGCACAGCAAGGCGTCGACGCGCGCGCTCCATTATGTCGGGACCAGCCTGGTCGTGCTGATCGCCATCGCCGCGGTCGTCACCGGGCGCTGGATGGGGCTGGTCGCGCTGCCGCTTGCGGGCTATTTCTTTGCGTGGGTGGCGCACTATGGGGTCGAGAAGAACCGGCCGGCGACCTTCACCTATCCTCTGTGGAGCCTCGCCGCCGATTTCCGGATGTGGGGGCTATGGCTGACCGGACGATTGGGACCCGAACTCGACAAGGCGGGGGTGGTACGGGGGCGCCGCTGAAGGTTCATCATCTTATAATCGCGGACGATCTTGCGGTTGCGGAGGCTTGGGCGCATCGTCGCTGCGGGTCGCGCGATATCGGCAGGGAGATTCCGGATGGACAAGAGTGTGAAGGGTGTGATCGCCGCGGCGCTGGGCACATTGCTGCTCGCCGGCTGCGGCGGCGGCGCGAAAGAGGATGCCACGGGGGGCGGCGAGGCGAAGGCGGCCGCCGTGGACGGCTGGGATGCGAGCGATGCCTGCGCGCTGCTCGACAAGGCGGCGGTGGGCGACGCGCTCAAGGACAAGGTCACCGAAACGAGCCTTGGCCTCGTCAACAAGGCCGAGGGCGCCAATGCCGCGACGTCGGAATGCACCTATCGCCTGGCAAGCGGCGGCAGCGCGACGCTGATGACGCGCAAATCGCCGATCGCCGACAATACGCCCGAGGCGATCGCGCTGGCGAAATCGGCGACCGCGAAAACGATGGCGGCCTTTTCGGACAAGAAGATCGAGGATGTGCCGGGGCTGGGCAAGGGCGCCTTTTTCGTGCCCGGGATCAACCAGCTCAACGTCTTCCTCGACGATAGTCGCTTCGTCATCCTGACGGTCGGCAGCGCGCCGAACGACAGCGCCCGTGCGACGGCGGTATCGCTGGTCGGCAAGATCAAGCCATAGGCGCGCGGCGGGGCCGCCGCCGCTTCTTCGACGAAAAGGCGTGGCAGCGCGCGGGGGCGTGGCTTAAGCTGCTGACCGTCCGGGCCGAGTCCCCGAGTCCTGCCCCTTTCCGTCCGGCCAAGGAGACATGTCATGACCGTCAATCGCGCATCCGCCCGCTACGAAGGTTTCGGCAAGGAGGGCAAGGGGTCGATCACGACCAAATCGGGGGTGCTCGACAAGCAGCCCTATGGGTTCGGCACGCGCTTCGAAGGCGTGCCGGGGACCAATCCCGAGGAGTTGATCGCGGCGGCGCACGCGGCCTGTTTCACCATGGCATTGTCGTTCGGGCTGGCGCGCGCGGGCTATAGCGGCGACAGCCTCGAGACGAGCGCCGCGGTGACGCTCGATCCGGTCGACGGCGGGTTCGAGATTTCGAGTTCGGCGCTGACGCTGACTGCCAAGGTGCCGGGCATTTCGGCCGAGGAGTTCGCGAAAATCGCCAAAGAGGCCGAAATGAACTGCCCGGTGTCGAAGTTGCTCGATTGCGAGATCACGCTCGAACACAGCCTCGAAAACTAGGCGGCCCGCCGGATCGGCGGCAGTTCGTCGGCCATGAAGTCGAATAGCCCCTGCGCCGGCGGCGGCAGCGTCCAGCCCTGCAACCGGCGGTGGCGCCGATGCCCGACATGGCTTTCGATGAGGACGAGTTCGTGCGGGGTCCAGGTCCACGCGAGCGGGGCCGGATCGAAGTCGGCCTTGCCGTAGCCGAGCGTGATATGCGGGCGTAGACCCGATTTTCGATGCAGGGGCGCGATGCCTTCGCGCGCGAGGCGGGCGATCACCGCTTCATATTGGGCGCGTATCGCCCCGATATCGCCCGCCGTGACGAGTTCGGCCCCCGCCTCGCGGGCGACGATGCGGCCAAAGGGTATCGCGGCGGCGGCCGGCAAGCCAGCGGCCAGGGCGCGCTCGACCTGCTGGCGCAAAAAGGGGTGCGGCAGCGTGGTTTCGGCGATCGTGCAGAGGGTCAGATGATAGCGATGCGGGCTGAGGCCGACGAACAGGTCGCGCGAAACCGGCGGCAGATGCCGTGCGAGCCATCCGGCGCGGTCGGCGGCCACCTGGTAGCCCAGAAAATAGCGGAAATTGGGTGCCATGAGACGCCTCCGAATCGGATCAATGTTCTTATTATGTTCTCTACCTGCCGAAGAGTCGAATCCGGAATGCTTCGTCGACTTGCGCACGGCGCGGCGATAGGAGGGCGCACGCAATGACGGGAGTGACATGATGCGGCGTGGTCGGTGGGTGATGGCGGGGCTGATGCTTGGGCTGGCGGGATGCGGCGGCGCATCCGAGCCGCCGCCGGCGAACGGGAAGGCGGTGCTGCCCGATGGCCCGGTTGCCGAGACGACCGCGATCGATGCCGCGAGCCTGCCCGAAGGGGTGCGCGCCGCGGTGCTGTCGCGCGTGCCCGACATGACCATCGCGGGCGCGACGCGCAAGGCACGCGGCGGCATGGTCTTTTACGACGTCGAGGGATCGCGCGACGACGGCAGCGATATCGAAATCGACGTGATCGAGGAAAACGGCGCCTACCGCGTCGTCGAAATCCAGCGCGACATCGCCTGGTCCGACGTCCCCCCCGCGGTGCGCGCGGCGGCCGATGTCGCGCCCGATCGGTTCGCGCCGGCGCGGGTGATCGAAAGCACGCAGGCCGATGGCGGCGTGGTCTATGAACTGTTCGCGCCCGACGGCCCCGATGAACCCGCGGCCGAGATCGACTGGAAGAATGGCGAGGCGAAGCTGCGGAGCGAACGCAACCCCTATTGAGGCGGCGCGGCGGGTGTGGACGATTGTCAGCGCCCGCCTTTTGCGACACGGTGGCGCCGAAGGACGGGGCGATGAGCGGATATAAGATAAGCTTTGGCATCGGCGGGATGGAGCCGGCGGCCGCGCCGGCGGCGGATAGCGCGGCGCCGGTGATCGAATTCCTCTGCGACCCCGAACTTGCCGGCAAGATCCCGCCGCCCGAACGCGCGATCCGCTTTGCGCCCGACTGGTTCAAGCGGCTGAACCGCGAAATGGGCATGAGCTATGAAAACGGGCTGCCCGCGATGACCGCCAAGGCGTGCCTGCCGATGACCGACGCCTTTTCGCTGGGATTCGTGATTCCGCTGCCCTTCGACGTGCTGATCGTCGTGCCCGAGGACCGGGTGTCGATCCAGATGGGCTGGGCCGAGGGGGTGCCGTTCGCGCCGCTCGAACAGCATCATCCGGGCCAGATCGGGGCGCCCGAACCGCCGTTCGAAAGCGTGATGCCGCTGAAGTTCATCAATCCCTGGCGGATCAAGGTGCCGGGCGGCTATTCGGTGCTGTTCGTCCAGCCGCTGAGCCGGCCCGACCTGCCCTTCACCTGTTTTTCGGGCTTCGTCGATTGCGATCGTTTCGACACCACGGTGAACCTGCCCTTCGCCTGGACCGGGCCGGTGGGCGAGCATGTGCTGCCCGCGGGGACGCCGATCGCGCAGCTGATCCCGATCCGCCGCGATACCCTGATCAAACAGGATCGTGCGCGCGCCTCGACGACCGAGGAACTCGCCGAGCAGGCGGTGGCGCACGGCAAGAAATATGGCGAGCAATCGGCCTATATGCGCGAATGGCGGGTCAAGAAATAGAGGCGCGATCGGCGCTTGATCTCAACCGGGGTTGAGCTTTCATAAGGCGGGTCCCCGATTCGCCGACCGGAGATTTTTCAATGCCCCATGATGTTCCAGCCGCCGTCGACCTGCCGCGTTACTGCGCGCGCATCGGCTATTCCGGCCCGCTCGTGCCGACATGGGAGGTGCTCGCGGCGCTGCAGGCGGCGCATATCGCGGCGATCCCGTTCGAGGCGCTCGACCCGCTGACCGGCAAGGGGATCGACCTCGATCCCGCGGCGGTCGATGCCAAGCTGATCGATGGCGGGCGCGGCGGCTATTGTTTCGAACAGAACAGCCTGTTCCTGCGCGTGCTGCGCGCGATCGGTTTCGATGCCGAGGGCCGGATCGCGCGGGTGCGCTGGATGCTGCCCGACGACGCCCCGCCGACCCCGCGCACCCACCAGATGACGCGCGTGATGCTCGGCGGCCAGGCGTGGCTGGTCGACGTCGGGTTCGGATCGGCGGTGCCGCTGGGGCCGCTCGCGATGGACACCGCAGAGGTCCAGCCGACCCCGCACGAGCGCTATCGCATCGCGGCGATGGGTGCGGTGTCGCGGCTCGAGGCCGACCTTGGCGGGACCTGGACCGCGCTCTACGACTTCGAGCATGATGCGCCGCCCGCGATCGATTATGAGGTCGGCAACTGGTACACCGCGACGCACCCGGCGTCGCATTTCACTCACCAGCTGATGGTCGCGCGAACGACGGTCGAGGCGCGTTACGCGCTGGGCAACAACCGGCTGACGATCCGCCGGCCGGGCCACGAGGCCGAGCAGCATATCCTGTCGGCCGACGGAATCGCGGCGGCGCTGTCGGAGCATTTCGGGCTGACGGTCGAGCCGGGCTGGCGCGCGGCGATCGAGCGCGCGGCGGCGGTCGAGGTCGTCGAGTCGGCCTAGCCGCAGCCCGTCCCGTCCTGCCGCGCTGCCCAGCCGATCGCGCCGTCGAGCATGGCGAGGTGCGCGGGGTCGCTCCATGCCTTGGCCTGGTGGCCGAGCGCCGAATAGAAGATGCGCGCGCGGCCTTCGCAGCGCCACCAGATCAGCGCGTGGCCGGTGTCCATCTTGAGCTTTGGCTCGAGCCGCATCCCGCTCTCGTCGAGCTGCGCGAGGATATGCGCGTCGGCGGCGGGTTCGGCGTCCCAGCTGTAATATTCGTCGGTCCAGCGCCAGCGCGCCGGCAGCGTGCGTGTCGCGGGGTGGCTGCGGTCGAGCGCCACGATGTCGGCGGCCTGGAACTGGTCGGCGCCGCCGGGGTGGCCGATGAAATTGCCGTTGCCGCGCACCCGCACGAACCAGCCCGGATGGCTGCCGTCGCCCGCGCTGTGCAGCCCGACGAAGCCGCCACCGCGCGAGAGAAAGGCCTGGAAGGCGGCGCGCTGGTCGGGGGTGGTGATGTCGCCGCTGGCGTTGGCGAAGACGATGACGTCGAATTTCGCAAGGTCGCGCGGGTTGAACACCGCGGCATTTTCGGTCGCGAAGCTGCTCCAGCCGCGCGCCCTGGCGAGGCCTTCGATCGCGGGCACCGCCTCTGCGATGCTGTCGTGGCGATAGCCGTTGGTCTTGCTGACGATCAGCACTGCGGGGTGCGCGAGCTCGGGGACGGCGGGGGGCACGCTGTCGAGGACCGGCGCCGGGCGGCGCGGGTCGGGGGCGGCAGGCGCGGCTTGCAGGACCAGCAGCAGCGCGGCGGCGAGCCAGGCGGCGATCATCGGCACTCTCCCGTATTTTTGCGCAGCTTACACGCTTTGGCGCGTGCGGCGAGGGGGGAGCGGCGCGTGCATTGCTATTCATCGCCGGCCGGTGGCGAGACCGGGACCGGTCACGTCGTTAAAAGCGCCCGGGTTCCGGCTTGACGCGGCCGGGCGGGTGGGGGATGCCGGGCCAGAGGGGGAGACTATCATGCTGAACGATCTGCCGGATATCTTGTTGCGGCATCGCCGCGCCGTGGGATTGGCGGCGATCCTGCTGTCGATCCTGACCTGGACGGTCGACCTGACCGACCTTGTCTATCACTGCCCCTATTGCCGGGTGCAGCGCACGATGATCGGCGTGCTGGGGCTGCTGCTGATCCTGCCGAACCCGGCGCACTGGCTGGTGCGATATTTGTCGGCGATCTTCGCTTTGTTCGGCCTCGCGGTCGCCTGCACGCAGCATTTTCGCGGCTGGGCGAAGATCATGGGCGGCGAGTTCAGCTGGGGCGAGCAATGGTATGTCAACGCGTGGATGCTGTCGGGTTTCGCGATCTTCATCCTGACCGCGTTGCTGCTGCTGATCTGGCGCTGGCGGCCGGCGGTCGCCGTTGTGGACGAGAGCTGACCCCGCCTATTCGCGGTCGTCGCCCTCACGGTCGTCGCCCTCACGGTCATCGGACGTGTCGAGCCGCACCGTCCAGCGCGGTGGGGCGCCGGGGTCGCGGATGATGTCGGGCGAAGGGACCATGTCGTCGCCGGTCTCGATCCAGCCGCGCCCGTCGCATTTGGGGCAGGCGTGGCGGATCGAGCGGTGGCTGATCAGGTCGATCTGCGTGTTCCACTGGCCGTAACCGGCGCAGACCGGGCACAGCTTGTCGAGGTCGCCGCTGCGGTGGCGCCGCGAAATGCCGTCGAGCGCGTGCGGGTCGGCGGGGCCGGCGCAATGGACGATGTTCGAGGGGTGCGACATGGGACAGCCTTTGCGTGGAGCGGCAAGGATAGGCTGCGGGGTGACGACTGGCAATTCCCGAAGGGTTCCCCCACTATCGGCCGTGTCATAAGATCGGCGGGGCGGGAGCAGGGGATATATGGCGAAAAGCACGGTTTCGATACCCGACGAATTGTCGCTTTCGGAATGCCGCGAGCGTATCAACGAGCTTGTCATCGAGATGAAGAAGCTGCGGACCGAGCAAGCGCAGGTTCGCGAACGAACCGGCGCGATTGACCGGCAAGCGAGCCTGATGGCGAGCGAGATCGCGCTGCTGGAACAGCGGCACGACAAGCTGACCGCCGAACCCTATGTCACCGACCACGCGGTGCTCCGCTACATCGAGCGCAAATATGGTTTCGATATCGACGCCATCCGCAAGGAAATGCTGACCCCGCAGGTCAAGGCAGCAATGAAGGTGGGCGCCAAGGGCATCAAGGTCGACGGCGGGACATTCAAGCTGAACGGGACGGCGATCGTGACCTACGTCCGGGCGAAGTAGGCGCCCCGTCGTGCAGGCATCGATCACCCTGCACCCTCGCCAAGCGGCCAGCGGCCATGTTCGACATGGGTGGTCTTGCCGACGATGCTCTCGGTCAGGATGATTTCGTCGACCGTCCAGCCGATCGGCGGCAACTTTAGCGCGCCCAATGTCTGAGACCCCAGCCGGTCGCCGCGATAGTTGATCGTGATGTGCGGTTCGGGGGTGGTGCCGTCCATGATCGGCGCCTTTTCACGCAGCAGATGGTTGACCAGCGCCTTCTGGAACGCCCGCGCCCCGGCCAGCGGCTCGCGCGTGCGCAAAGTCACCGCCTTGCGGTTCTCGATCCGGTCGAAACGGAGCGGGAAGGGGGCTGCTGCGAAGCTGTCCAGCGCGGCGATGGTCGCGGGCAGCCACTCGGGCGGCGCATAGTGCAGGTCGTAGAGCGAGATGAGCGTGACATGGAGGAGGTCGGCGCCGCGCCCGGGGTCGTTGCGCGGCAACGCGGCGATCGCCGCCCGCACCTCCGGCGGCGGCTTGGCCATAACGTAGAGTGGGTTCCGGGCGCGCATGGGTGGGAGTGTAGCATGATGTGGGGGTGGGGCCGAATGGTGGTCGGTCGATGCGGGTGGGCGCGCCTTTCAGCAATTCAGTCTAACGTCGGTGTTGGAAGAGTAGGCCTGCCGCCGATTTCGATAGCTCGGCCCCTTCTTTTTTCAGATCGGCAGCCATTTTGGGAATGTCTTTGAGCTTTGGAGCATCTGTAATTTGCGAGACCGCAAAGCTGGCTAATCCCAAAGCCGGCGTTCCCATAACGGCTGCTGCAACCTCAATAGACCCCGCCACTACCCAAGAGCCAATATCTCGCCCTGCAAACTTCCATTTCTTCGCGGTTAAATCTTTTATCTTCGCTTGATGCTCAGAAAAGGCGTTCTCTAGATTGTCATATATTTTATCTGCGGACCGAAAGAAATTGCCTGGATTAATTGAAACCACCTGATCGACGCCATTCGACAACATCGACCTTATCTCGTCCAACGCACCCTGTTTCCGTATGTCTATCAATGCGTCAGGTGGAATGTTGCCAAGCCATTGCATGTCAGTTTCTGCCAGCCTCTGCATGCCTTTAGAGATATGTAATGGGACATTGTTTGTGGCATCGCGCTCTGCGCTATATTCAAGACTCCAGTTGTAATATTGCCAACTCGTCGGCGCATCAATCAACGGTACGCCGCCGAGACTGGAGCTTTTCCATGACACATCAGTCGCTTGCGACATTCGACCGAAGCATTGGCTAAAGATCATGTTCCCTAGGTCGTTCCCAACGATTGGGCCAAAATCTTTCATAGCTCGCAAAATTTGCGAGGCAGCGTCGCCCGTCCAATCGGTGTCGAACAGTAACCTTGACCGATCTGCTAGCGCAGCGACGATTTGCTCAGCGTCCGAGAATGTAGAAAGAAATTCGTGAAGTTCTTCGGTTGCGGAGAATTTCCTGCCAAATAAGGCTTCGGCGTGATGAAGCGCTTTTATTCCTGCCGCGTCGAACAGGATTTTTCGGTAGCTCTCGTCATGGGATGATTCGAAAGGTAGGATTGCTACTATTGGGTGTCCAACATCCGCTAGGGCCAAATCTCGATAATTCATTAGCTGAAGGCCATGTTTAACAAACATTCGTACAGCATCATGCTTTGGCCATCTAGAGAACAGGTCGATGCTGTTCATAAACGGATCGGTAAGTATAATTGTGTCGAGATATAGACCTGCTGTAGAGGCTATATTTCTTTCATATGAAGGAAATAGATCGCCTCCAAATACGCCTTTTAAGGCCTGCATATCTTGAAGGTGATAGCGGACTGGTTCTGAAACCGATTCCCAAAATTCAGATAGTTCGGAGACGAAGGGTTCTATTAGAGGGTAGTTCTCTTCAACATGCTCGCTATCTTTGTGCAAAGCCCACGAGAATGAATGAGGATCCGCTTTATGCTCACGCATAAATTTGTACGGCTGTTCGAACATCGCGGTTATTCGCTGGAAATATGCGCTCTGAATTTCCGCTAGCGAAGCCGCAGCTTTCATGTCGTCGCGATCGCTCATGATCGCGGCCATCATGGCCATTGATCGAATGCGGCCGTCGACGGTCGATAGGTCCACTTCCCCATCGGAACCATATCTAACTTTCCCAAAGCTTTCCTCGACACCCTCGGCAAGATGGGCCGCTATAGAGATTTTTCCTTCAGAAAATTTCTGACGAAGAATCGCTAAACGTCGCCGAAGTTCTGCGTCATCAACCATTTTATACTCAGCGCCCTTGCAAATGACTCAAACTATTGAGGTGCATATTTACAAGGGCGCTTCAAAATTGCCTAGATCAATCGTGCTCCCGGCCACCAGCGCCCATATACAGCTCGCGCCCGGTTTCCTCGTAAATCTCGCTCATCTGCGCCATGCCCTTCTCGGCTTCTTCAGCGGCGATGAAGCCTGCGCTGTCCTGATTTTGCAGCTTCGCAAATTCCCGCACTTCCTGGCTGATCTTCATCGAGCAGAATTTCGGGCCGCACATGCTGCAGAAATGCGCGGTCTTGGCGCCTTCCGCCGGCAAGGTCTGGTCGTGATATTGCTCGGCCGTGTCGGGGTCGAGCGACAGGTTGAACTGGTCGCGCCAGCGGAATTCGAAGCGCGCTTTCGATAGCGCGTCGTCGCGGACCTGTGCGGCGGGGTGGCCCTTGGCGAGGTCGGCGGCGTGGGCGGCGAGCTTGTACGTGACGACGCCGACCTTGACATCGTCGCGGTCGGGCAGGCCGAGATGCTCCTTGGGGGTGACGTAGCAAAGCATCGCGGTGCCGTACCAGCCGATCTGCGCGGCGCCGATGCCGCTGGTGATATGGTCGTAACCCGGCGCGATGTCGGTGGTGAGCGGCCCGAGCGTGTAGAAGGGCGCCTCGCCGCATGCCTCCAGCTGCTTTTCCATATTCTCCTTGATCTTGTGCATCGGGACATGGCCCGGCCCCTCGATCATCACCTGCACATCCTGCGCCCAGGCGCGCTTGGTGAGCTCGCCCAGCGTGTAGAGCTCGGCGAACTGCGCCTCGTCGTTCGCGTCGTAGATGCTGCCGGGGCGGAGGCCATCGCCGAGGCTGTAGGCGACGTCATAGGCCTTCATGATCTCGGTAATCTCGTCGAAGCGTTCGTAGAGGAAGCTT
>Ga0155175_122_pt2 | contig 86378 bp, 72 predicted proteins | sample RifCSPhighO2_01_FD_106143 | JGI IMG/M metagenome (GOLD analysis project Ga0155175, IMG submission 106143) | Sphingopyxis sp. RIFCSPHIGHO2_01_FULL_65_24 | reverse complement strand
CACCCCAAAGGCGGACTCTCCCGATAGGTGTCTCGACTTCGCTCGACACGAACGGGATTTATAGGGCGGCCTTGTTGGGCAATCGCCGGTTCCGGGCTTCCCGCAAACTGCTGCCCATTATGCCTCCAGCCGCCAATCCCAGCCGAGCGGGTCGCCGTCCATCACCTCTACTCCCGCAGCGATGAGTTCGTCGCGCAGCGCGTCCGACGTTGCGAAGTCCTTCGCCGCGCGCGCTTCTTTCCGGCGCACGAGCGTGGCTTCGATTTCTTCCTCGCTAATCGTTGCAGCCTTGGGGCGGACGCGCAGGTCGGCGCGGGAAATTTTCGCCAGCTGGAGGCCGAAGATTTCGTCAACGGCGAAGAGAGTCCGTGCTTGTTCCGCCACCGATTGTTTCTTCATCGTCGCGATTTCCTCAAGCCAGACAAGGGCTTGAGGGCTATTCAGATCATCTTCCACGGCTTGGTGAATGCTCTCGAAACGCATCCTCAGGGTGCCGCTTATGCCGTCCATTAGTGTTCCGACGCGATGAGGTTGATCTTCGTTGTATTCCACGACAATCGCACCGGTGGACTGCCGATTTTGCGCGTCATATGCCGCGACCGCATCCAGCCACGCATTGGTGTCGCGCTCGCGTAACTTCTCGACTGCCATCACCAGTCGCTTCAACCGCGTCAGCGCCGCGCTGAGGCCCTCCCACGAGAACTCCAGCTCGCTGCGATAATGCGCCTGCAGGCACATCAGGCGATAGGCGAGCGGGTGGTAGCCCTTGTCGATCAAGAGCTGGACACGCAGGAACTCGCCGCTCGATTTCGACATCTTGCCGCTGCGTTCGACGAGGAAATTATTGTGCATCCAGAAGCGCGCGCCGCTCGCGTCGGAGCAGCTGTGCGCCTGGTTCTGCGCGATCTCGTTCGGATGGTGGATCTCGCGATGGTCGATGCCGCCGGTGTGGATGTCGAACGGAAAGCCGAGTAGCGCCTCCGACATCACCGAGCATTCGAGGTGCCAGCCCGGCGCGCCGCGGCCCCAGGGCGAATCCCATTCCATCTGGCGCGTCTCGCCCGCGGGGGTCTTGCGCCAGATCGCGAAATCGGCAGGTTGGCGCTTGCCATCGACGGGGTCGATGCGGCTTTCACCCTCATCGGTGCCGTGGCGCGCGAGGCGCCCGTAATTATTGACACTCGCGGTGTCGAAATAGAGGCCGCTGTCCAGTTCGTAGCAATGTTTGTCGGCGATCGCCTTGGCGAACTCGATCATCTGCGGGACATAGTCGGTGGCGATCGACCAGTGGGCGGGCTGGCGGATATTGAGCGCCTTGATGTCGGCCCAATAGGCCTCGGTATAATGACGCGCGATGTCCCAGATCGATTGGGCCTTCTCCGCCGCCGCCTTTTCCAGCTTGTCCTCGCCCGCATCGGCGTCGTCGGTGAGATGGCCGACGTCGGTGATGTTGATGACATGGGTGAGCTTGTAGCCCTTGAACGAGAGCGTGCGCCCGAGCGTGTCGGCGAAGACATAGGCGCGCATATTGCCGATATGCGGATAGTTATAGACCGTCGGCCCGCAAGAATAGACGCGCGCTTCACCCGGATGGACGGCGACGAACTCCTCGAGGGAGCGCGTCAGGCTGTTGAACAGCTTCAGCGGCAGGGCAGGGGCGTCGGTCATCGACCGCGCCATGCCCCGCGTTGTTGGGGCGCGTCAACTGTGTTGACGCGAAGCGGCACCGGCCCGCTCCCCCACCCGGCCTCCCATAGGATACTATGATGGGGAGGCCGGGTGGGGGAGCGGGCCGGTGCCGCCCTCCGACAAGGACGCCTTATTCGCTCGGCGGCGTCCACAGGTCGTCGTTGCCCGCGCCGGTCACCGGATCGTCGAGCAGCGGCTCGCCGGTGAGCGGATCGAGGCTGCGCATCGTGATCAGCGGCACCGGCAGGCTCATGCCCTCGGCGTCGTCGCCATCGCCCTCGTCTTCCTTGTTGATGACGTCCTGCACCGGGAAGGAGGATTCGAATTCGAGGAAGGCGCAGGTCGTCGAACTGACGATCAGGCACCCGTTCATCGTCGAACCCCGGTCGAACGCGGCGCTGCCGCCGGTCGACGGGCTGCTGCCGACCGCGCTGCCGTTGATCGTCAGCAGCGGGATGGCGTCGAGTCCGGTCACCTGTCCGGCGGGGCCAAGATGGATGCCGTTGATGACGATGCGCGTGTCCGGTCCATCCGTATTCACATTGAGCCCGAGTGCGCCGAAGGTCAGCCCGCGGCGCTGCGCGAAGCGCGTGCCGAGGCCGGTATTCTGGACATAGAAGCCGCCGACGACGCTGACGTCGATACCGCCCGCGACCAGCGCGCCTTCGTCGCTGGTCACCCCGTCATTCTGTGCCAGCCGGTCGTCGATCGCATCGATGTCGGCCGCCGCCGCGACGTCGGCGATCGCGCTGGCGGTCGCGACGATGACATCTTCCGATTCGAGCGTCAGGAGGCCGCCGGGGGTCGAGGCGCCGCTGGTGCTGCTGCCGCCGGTGAGCCGGATCGTGCCTTCGCCCAAGATGACTTCGAGCGCGTCGCTGGCGCGGATCGCGAGGCCGTTGTTGTCGCCCATGCCGGTGAGCAACACGTCGCCGAGCACGCGCGCCTTGCCCGGGGTTTCGATCGTCAGCGTGCCGTTGGTGCCGAGGTTCGAGGTCGGCGATCCCGCGGTCATCGTGAAATCGTCGATGATCACGTCGGGCTGCGCGCTGCTGCCGACCGAACCGATCGGCAGTCCGCCGGGCGCCGCCGCGACGAAGCCGCCATTGTTGTCGTCAACCTGCGGGGCGAAGATACGGATGTCGGTGCCATAGAGGCGCGCCATTTCGGCCGCGTCGATATGATAGCCGTCGCGCGTACCGGCGCCGCCGATGAAGGTCTGGCTGTTGCCGTCGGTGTTGCGCACGTCGAGCACGGCGGTGGTGCCGGCGGTGCCGAGGCGCCCGCCGGACCCGATGACGATGTCCGCCGATCCGAGCGACATTTCGCGCCCGGTCACCGCGCCATTGACCGTCAGCACCCCGCCCGCTTCGCCGAGCAAGCTGTTGGTCGCGGTCACCGCGCCGAGCGTCATGTCATCGTCGGATTCGAGCTGCACGTCGGCGGCGCCGAGCTGCGTCACGCTGAGGTCGCCATTGGTCGAACGCAGCGATGCGCGGCCCGCCACGGTGCCGGCGGTGACCGACAGATTGCCGCTGTTGGTGATCGACGCGTCGCCGACATCGGTGGTCAACGTGCTGAAGACCAGATTGCCGCTGCCGCTGCCGATCGCGATGCTGTTGCCGCTCGCATCGACCGGTCCGGTCGAACTCAGGCTGGCGATCTCGATCGCGCCGTCGGCGCTGTCGAGCGAGGTGGTGCCGCCGCTGGCCACGGTGCCCGCAGCCACGCCTTCGCCCCCGCTGAGCGCCAGCGAGCCCCCGGCGCCGGTGACGGCGCGGGTGATTGCGATCGTCGTCCCGGCGGCGAGTTCCAGATTGCCGCCGGCGCGCACCGCGCCGCCGCTGATCGCGCCGCTTGTCGTGACCTGCAGGTTACGACCGGCGCTCAGGCTGTCGATCCCGTCGCCGACCGGGGTCGTCAGGCTGGCGATATCGACCGACGCCGCGGCGATGATGATGTCGCGGCCCGCGGTTGCCGGCGCGGTCACCGCGACATTGCCCGACGAATTGATGCGGACATCGTCGAAAGCGGCGAGGCCGGCAAAGGTGCCGCTGCCGCTTTGCGTCCGGATGCTGCTGTCGCCTCCGGTCTGGCCGAGGCCGAGCGTCGTCGCGCCGCTGACCGACAAGGACGTGGCGGCACCGAGGATGATGTCGTCGCCCGCCGACAGTCCGGCGGCGGTGACCGACCCGCCGGTCGAACGCAGGTCGATGTCGGCGCCGTCGAGCGACGAGACCCCTTCGCCCTGGCCGATGGTGAAGCCGTTCGCCGTATAGTCGAGGACGAAGCCGTCGGGTCCCGCAGCGGTCGCGCGAACGCCGGTCGCGGTCACTGCGCCGCCGGCCCGGACGTCGAGATCGTCGCCGACGGTGATGCCCGAGAGGTTGGCGGTCGTGCCGGCGAGCACGAGCATGTCTTCGCCCGCCGTGACATTGGTCAGCATCGCCGACCCGTCGGCGTTGACGCCGACCATGCCCGCCCCGCTGCTGTTGGTCAGCGTCACATTGCCGCCGGCGTCGACGAAGACATTGCCCGCCGTGTCGACGTCACCGTTGCTCGGGTCGGGGGCGCCGCCCGCGGCATTGGCGGTCACATTGATGTTGCCGCCCGCGCTCAGTTCGATGTCGCCGCCGGCCGCATAAGCGCCGCTGATATTGCCGCCGGCCAGCACGCCGATGTTGCCCACCGCCGTGCCGTTGGCGATCGCGACGTCGCCGCCGCTGCCGAACGCCGACAACAGGCCGCCGGAGTCGATGTTGCCGACCGTGATGCTGTTGCCGGTCAGGAAGACGTTGCTCCCCGCGAGGATCGTCGCCCCGGCGATTCCCTGGGCGCCGGGCGCGTTGCCTGTGGCGTTGAGGTCGACATAGTCGCCGGCGTCGAGCGCGGCGAAGGCGATCGATTGGGCATCGACGTCGATATGCCCGCCCGCGGTCGAATTGCCGAGGTCGGCCGCGCCGCTGGCGGTGATGTCGATATTGCCGTCGGTGATGATCGAGTTGAGTCCGGTGCGGATGCGCGCGACGTCGGCGATGAAATCGCCCGCCGCCTCGGCATGGTCGACGTCGAAGGCCCCGGCGAGCGCGATATTGATGTTGCTGCCGCTTTCGCCGCTGTCGGGATTGTCGCCGGTTGCGTCCATCAGCGCGACGGTGACGTCGCCGCTGCCGCTGATGCCGATGTCATCGCCCGCGATCAGCGAGCCGAAGCTGCCGCCTTGCGTCGTCGCGATGACGATGTCGCGGCCGGCGTCGATCGTCCCGGTGGCCGTGACCGCGCCGCTGGTCGCGGTCAGGCTGACGTTGCCGTTCGTGCCGGTCACATCGCCGACGGCGATGCTGGCGCCGGTCAGGCTGGCGGTCTGGAACGCGGTGACGCCGCCGGTCAGGCTGACGGCGCCGGTGGCGTTGGCCGCGACATTGCCGCCGGTTGCGATCACCGCTCCGGTCGAGGTGATGCCGCCGTTCGTCGCGGTCAGGTCGGTCGATACGACGCGCACCTCGTTGGCGCCGAGGTCGATCGAACTGCCCTCTGCCGAGAAGACGCCGCCGCGCACATTGCCGCCGACAGTCACCGCGCCGCCCGCTTCGACGCGGGCCGAGCCGGTGATCGACCCGGTGCTGATGAACCCGGGCGCCGAAATCTGCGCGCCGCCCGAGATGATGTTGCCGACCGCGATGTCGCCGCCGGCGGTCGCGGTCAGATTGCCGCTCGTCGCGATGCGGCTGGTGCTGGTTTGGGTGATATCGCCGGCCGAAGCGATGGTGACGCCGTTGAAGCCGTTGACGCTGCCGCCGAGGTCGACATCGCCGACCGTCGAGGTGATCGAGACGATATTGCCGTCGACCCCCTGTGTGCCGACGCTGGTGCCGCGCAGGGTGACGTTGTTCGCCGCCGAAACGGGGCCGCTGGCGACCAGCGCGCCCGACGAAAGCAGGACGATGTTGCTGCCATTATTCTCGTCGTCGATGCCGCCGCCGGTCGCATCGACGCTGCCGACCGTCACGCTGCGACCGCCGGTGATGCGGATGTCGTCGCCCGCGCCGGCGATGCGGACATTGGCGTCGCGCGATGCGCGCACCGTCAGGTCGCGGTCGGCGCCGAGCTGCCCGGCGATGAGGACGTCGCGATTCGCGTCGAGTGCGAGCGTGCCGTTCGCAAAGGCGCGGTCGTTCGCGTCGAGGACGATGTCGCGCGCCGAGGTGTAGCTGATGTTGAAGCCGAAGATGTCGCCGTCGGTGCGGATGTCGCCCGTCGTCGAGGTCAGCGCGACATTGCCCCCCGCGGTGATGCCGCGCAGGCCGAGGTTGGCGCCGCTGGCGGTGGTGTCGCCGCCCGACTGGAGCAGGCCGGTCGCGGTTACCGCACCGGTCGCGGTTAGGCCGATATTGGCGCCGACGTCGGCGCTGGTCAGCGTGATCGGTCCGCCACTCGCGCCTGCGGTGAAGGAGCCGCCCGCGGTCACGTCCTGGAGCGACATGCTGGTCGCGCCGAAATTGACGTCGTCGTTGGCGAAGGTGCTGCCGGTGACGGTCAGCACGCCCGCGATGGCGCCCGTGACGTTGCTGCCGATCTCTTCGCCCTGCGGGTTGCTACCCTCGGCGGTGATCGAGGCGATGGTGACGTCGCCGCCCGCAGTGAGCGACACATCGTCGCCCGCGGTGATCGCGTTGAAGGTGCCGCCCGTCGCGGCGTTGATGAAGACATCGCTGCCCGCCGAGATCGTCCCGGTCGAATTGATCGCGCCGCTGTTCGAGCGCAGCGAGACGAAGCTGTTCGAGCTGACGTCGGCGACGGCGATCGAGCCGCCGGTCATCTCGACGAAATTGCCGCCGTTGGCCGCACCCGTGATGGTGATCGCGCCGGTCGCCTGCACCTGCAGATCGGCGAGCGTCGTGACATTGCCGTTGGCGGTCACGTCGCCGCTGGTCGCGCGCAGCAGGATCTGGTTGGAAAGCCCGTTGGCGTTGCGCAGCGCAACGCTGCTGCCCTCGATAAACATGCCGCCGCTGGTGACATCGCCGGTGATATTGACCGCGCCCACCGCGTCGATGAAGGTATAATCGGCGTTGATCGCGCCGGCGTCGACGGTGCCGCCGGCGGTCAGGCGAGTCTGGCCGACGGTGTTCGTCGCCCCGGTGATCGCGATGCTGCCCGGCGTGGTGATATAGGCGCCGGAGTTGTCGGCCTCATTGTCGGCACCGCCCGCCGTCGTCAGCAGGGTTGCCGCCGAGACATTGCCGTTGGCGGTGATACGGATATCGTCGCCCGCCGACAGGTCGGCGAAGCTGCCGCCGGCCGCCGAGGTGATCGTCAGGTCGTGACCCGCTGACAGCGCGCCGATCGCGCCGATGCCGCCGCTGGTCGAGGTCAGGATGATGTCGGTGCCCGCGGTGACCGATTCGAGATCGAGCGCGCTGCCGGTGATCGTGGTGACGAGGCCCGAGCGAATGGTGTTCGTCGTGCGTACGACATTGCTGGCGGTCGCGGTCAGATTGTCGAAGGCGACCGCGTTCGACGCGTCGATCGTCCCCGCCGAGGCGGTCAGCACGATGTTCGACAGGTCGGTGGGGCCGGTCTGGATCTGCCACATGTCGGGTCCGCCCGCGCTCGAAGGCGCGAGGATCAGGCTGCGCCCGTCGGGTCCGGCGCCGGTGGTCGAGACATTGTCGACGATGACGCAGCAGGTGCCGGTGACGATCAGGTCGTCGCCCGCGAGCGAATTGGTCACGGTCGCGGTATTGCCCGCGACGACATAGAGATCCTCGCCCGCGGTCGCGCCGTCGACATTGGCGTTGGTGCCCGCCGCGACGCCGATCATCGTCGCCGCGCTGCTGCCCGCGAGCAGATTGGCATCGCCCGCGGCGTTGACGAAGAGATAGCCTTCCGACGGGCCGTTGGGGCCGACATAGGTGCCCGCGGCGGTCGCCTGCGCTGTGATGCTGGTGGCGGCGGTCAGGCCGACATTGCCGCCCGCCGCGAAATTGCCGGCGATGTCGCCAGCGCTGTTGATGACGATGTCGCCGTCGGTGGTCGCCGACAGGCGGGCATTGCCGCCGCTCGAGGAAGCGAACAGCGAGGCCGAGGTGACGACGCTGTCGTTGATTCGGATCGTGTTGCCGAACAGCGCGACATTGCCGCCCGCGGTGATGCCGTTGCCGAGGATCCCCTCGGCCCCCGGCGCGGTGCCGGTCGCGTTGAGGGTGACCGTGGTCCCGGCGCCGATGGTGTCGAAAACGATCGACTGACCATCGACCGCGACGAACCCGCCCGCCGTCGAATTGCCGAGGTCGACCGCGCCGAGCGCATTGATGTCGATGTCGCCGCCGGTGATGATCGAATTGGGGCCGGTCGCGAAGCTGCCGACGTCGGCGGTGAAATCATTGTCGGCCTCGGCATGGTCGACGCTTGCCGCGCTCACCGTGCTGAAGAAGATGTTGCTGCCGTCGACTTCGGAATCGAGCCCGGTGCCGGTGGTGACCAGCCGCCCGGCGACGATCGTGTTGCCGGTCAGGCTGATGTCGTCGCCCGCCGTCGCGGCGTTGATCGCCACCTCGTCACGCGCATTGGCGGTCAGGTCGTCGCCGCTGGTCGTGGTGCCATAGACGTTGATGCGGCCTTCGGTCGCGAGCAGCAGGGTCAGCGTCTGCGCATCGAGCGAATCGACGTCGATCGCGCTGTTGGTGCCGGTCGCGTTCATGAACAGGCTGGTGCCCGCGCTGACCAGGCTGCCCGGCGCGCTGCGGATCGAATTCACCGCGGTGAAGGAGGCGCTGGTGCCCGACTGGATCGTCGGCGCGGTGCCGGTGCGGAAATCGTGGCGGATATCGACCTGGTCGCCCGCATTGACGGTGAGCGCGCCGCCGGCGTTGAGCTGGCCGGTGCCCTGGGCATAGACGCCGACCGAACCGTCGGTGTTCAGCGACACGGCGCCGTCGGTCTGGATCAGCCCGTTGGTGACGCCGAGGAAGATGCCCTGCGGCGCGACGTCGGTGTCGTTGTTCGTCAATGAGGTGCCGCCGAACGCATTGGCGGTCAGGCTGGCCATCTGGATCGTGCCCGCGCTCCGCAGCTCGATCCGTCCCGCGACATCGCCATTGGCGTCGATCGTCGTGTCGCCGAGGGTGATCGTGCCGGCAGCGGTCCCGTTGCCGAAGGTTTCGATCTGGACCCGGCCGCCGATCGTGCCGGTAAAGGCATTTCCGGCGCCGTCGCCCCCCGAGCCGACGCCGCCCGCGCCGCCCGCGCCCGAGGTGCCGCCGACCGCGATGGAGACCGGTGCCCCGCTCGACGAAATGCTGCCGCTGCCATTGGCGACCAGGTGAACGAGTCCGCCGGACCCGGCGCCGCCAAGGCCGCCGTCGCCGCCGCTCAGCCCCATGACCACATCGTCGGGCGTGCCGGGGATGCCGTCGGGGCCGGGCAGGGTGATGGTGCCGGGATTGTCGGCGCCGGTCCCGCCGTCGCCGCCGGTCCCGAAGCTGCCGAGCGCGACGGCGCTGAGCCGCCCGAAGGTCAGCGTCACCGCGCCGTCGTCGGCGATGACTTCGACCGTGCCGCCGGTGCCGTTGCCGCCGCCGCCGCCGGCCGGGCCGACGCGGGGATTATTGCCCGCTGCGAGTGCCGCATTGCCGCCCTGGCCGCCCAGTGCGCCGGCCGTGAAATTGTCCTGCGAGATGGTGGCGCTGCCATTCGCGCCGGTCACCCGGACGCGCGATATGCCGCCAAAGGCCGAGCCGCCGAAACCGCCCGCGCCGTCGATCCCGTCGCCGCCGTCGCCGCCCTCCGCGCTGGAATCGAGGATCACGTCGACCCTGCCGGCAGCGATATTGTCGACGATCAGCTCTGCCGTTCCGCCTTGCCCGAAACCGCCGTCGCCGCCGATATTGTTGGTGCCGCCGATGCCGCCGACCCCCAGCGCATAGCTGCCCATGGTGCCCGTTGCGGTGACCAAAGTCGCGAGGTCGATCGTCGCGGTGCCGCCCTGGCCGTTGCCGCCGTTGCCGCCGCGTGCGACGCCCGACACCGGACCCGAATTGAGGTTGAGCAGCCCGCCGCCGTTGCCGCCGAAACCGCCGGCGTCGGCGGTGATGTCCCCCGAGGTCAGCGTTCCCGCGGTCAGGTTGATCGCGGCGGTGCCGCCCTGGCCGTTGCCACCGTTGCCGGCGTTGCCGACGACGCCCGCGGCGCTGATGAAATCGCCGCCGTCGCCGCCGATGCCCGACGCAAGGGCGCTGAGCGTGGTGGTGGTGACGACCGCGTTGCCGTTGAGGTTGATCGTCGCGGTGCCGCCCTGGCCAAAGCCGCCATTCTGGCCGTCGACCGGGTTCGCGGGGTCGCTGTCGCTGCCGATCTGCCCGACGCCGCCGGCGCCGACCGCTTCGGCGCTGATGGTCGTGGCGTCGAGCGTGCCGCCGAGAAGGTCGATCGTTGCCGTGCCGCCAAAACCCGATCCGCCGGTCGACGCGCGCAGGTTGCCGCCGCCGACACCATCCGCCGACACGACGAGGTCGCCGACGTTCACGGCGCCGCCGGTCTGCGTATAGGCCGCGATGCCGCCGCTGCCGACGCCGTCGTCCCCGGCGACGGAGCCGCTGAAGCCGCTGGCCGAAAGCTGAAGCTGTCCGCCTGTCACCTGGCCGCCCTGGACGTCGACGGCGACGTCCCCGCCATTGCCCGCGGCGGTGCCGGGCATTTGTGCCGGCCCCTCGAATATCTGGGCCGCGCGTCCGTCGGCGCTGACGGAAAGGCTCTGGAAATTAAGGGTGCTGGTGTTGAGATTGTTGTCGAGCACCTGAAGCAGGATCGAGCCGCCGCGGCCGACAACGATGTTGCCCGCGCTGCTCGCGTCGCCCCCGGCGATGCCTGTCGAGCTGAAAAAGGCGGGGGCGCCGAAGCTGACGGTCCCGCCATCGATGACGACCCCGATCCGGCCACCGGTGGCCGAGGCGCCGCCCTGCGAAAAACCCGTTGCCGCATCGGTCGCGAAGGAGCTGGTTCCGGCGCTGTCGGTTGCCGAAAAGACGCCGGTGTTCGCGGCGCGAATGTCGATCGTGCCGCCCTGCGCGGCGCCGCCGGCACCCGCGCTGTTGCCGGAGGCCGCGGTGGCAGCGATATCGAAGGATCCGGCGGTGATCGTGCCGCCATCGGCGGTGAAATCGATGTCGCCGCCGGTTGCCGTGCCGGTGCTGTTTGGCAGGGTGCCATTGGCCCCGCCCACGCTCGCATTGGCGGTGATCGTGGTCAAAGCCGTCAGGCTGCTGTTGCCGCCACTGCCGATCGCGGTCACGGCGATGGTGCCGCCCCGCGCATTGCCGCGGTTCTCGCCCGACGCGGCCTGCGCGCTGGCGTCGAAACCGATCGAGCTGTCGGACGCGAGGGTCGCGCCCCCGTTGATCGTGACATTGATCGTGCCACCGACGGCGTCGCCGGTGGTCGAACTGGTGCCGTTGACGCTCGATGCGCCGCCGCTGAGCGCGCTCGCGTCGACGGACAGGGAGTTTTGTTCGGCGTTGATGCCATTGTCGGCGGTGATCGTCACCGTGCCGCCCGTCGCATTGCCGCCGGTCGCGCCGTCGCCGGTGGCGTTGCCGCCGGCCCCCGACGCATTGACCGTCAGGTCGCCGAGCGCCGCGGTCGAGGAATTGTCGGCGGTGAAGGTCAGTTCGATCGTGCCGCCCTGTCCGTCGCCGCCGTTCAGCGAGGGGAAGGTGCCGATATTGGGGCTGGATACGGAGCCGCCACCGGTGCCGCCCGCCGCGAGCGTCGTGGTGGGCGAGGTCAGCGAGCTCAGCGCGCCGAGCACCTGGATGCGCGCGGTGCCGCCGGTGCCATTGCCCGACTGGACGTTGCCGATCTGGCCGGCGCCGTTCGCGGTGACGCTGAGGCTGGTGTTCGCGGTGAGCGTGCCGCCGCTGTCGACGGTGACCTCGGCGGTGCCGCCCTGGCCGTTGCCGCCCTGATCGGCGATGATCGGCGCACCCAGCGACGACAGGGTGACGCCGCCGCCGCGACCGCTGGCCGAGACGGCGATCGTGTCGGCGGTCAGCGAACCGCCGTTCTGGACGGTGAGGCCGGCGGTGCCGCCGGTGCCGGTGCCGCCGATGCCAGTGGCGCTGAGGTCGCCCGTCCCGGCCGCCGAAATCGCAATGCCGTTGCCGACGACGACGGTGCCGCCGTCGACCGTGAACTGGGCGCTGCCGCCGGTGCTGTTACCGGTGACGGCATCGGGCCGCCCGGCGCCGAGCAGCGACAGATTGCCGAGCACCGCCAGCCCGCCGCCCGGATTGACGTTGATCGCCGCATTGCCGGCCTGACCGCCGCTGCCGTTCGAGCTGACGACAAAATTGTCGGTGGCGCCGACGATCTGATTGTTGCCGACCGAAACCGTCGCGCTGGCGTCGCCGATGAAGTTGGCGTTGCCCTGGACGATCAGGCGGCCGAAATGCGGCGGCGGCAGGGCGACGACGGGCCCGCCGGTGGGAAGCGATGCCAGCGGCTGGCCGACGAAAGCGCCGCTGGCGTGCGCCGTCACGCTGCTCTGGAATATCGTATCGTTGACGGTCATGTTCGCGGCGGCGGCGCCCACCGGCGCGCCGGCGATCACGCCATTGGCGACATTGTAACCCGCCGACAGCACCACCGCGCCGTCGGGGTCGGTTTGCGCGACCACCGCGTCCTGATAGCCGACCTGACCCGAAATCAGCATCGTGACGGCGTCGTTCTTCGGGATCGCGACCATATAGACGCGGCTCTGGTCGGTATCGCCCTGCTGGTGGGCCGGGCCGCCGGTGATGCCGGTGTGGGTGATGGCGTTGCCACCCTCGGCGCCGACCGTGACATTGATGTCGAACAGGCCGTTGTTGATCGTAATGTCGGCCTGTTCGGCGGCGACGAGCGCGGCCGAACCATCGACGTCGATGATCCCGCCCTGGTTGATGCGCGGGGCGACGAGCGCGACATAGCTGCTGCCCGGATTGCCGGGGGACGAAGCGCTGATGAAGCTTTGCGGGCTGATGTCGATCGACGCCGTGCTGCCCGATGCGCCGCGAAACCGGATTTCGCCGCCGGGGCCGAACAGGCCGCCGGTGGTGTCGATATCGTTCGCGGTCAGCACCAGGCTGCCGACGTTGATCGCCGCGCGCGCGCCGATCAGGATGCCGCCGGCGTTGTAGAACCAGATATTGCCGCCCTGCGGGTTGCCGGCGCTCGAGAACGGCGATCCGTCATAGCTGTTGACGGTGCCGTTGAGCGCGATCTGGCGGCTGATCGGGATCGGCGCGCCGGTGATCGGGTTGACCGCGACGAAGCGGTTGAGGACGGTATATTGGCCGGTGCCATAGAATTCGAGGGTGTTGCCCGTCGGCAGGAAATCGATCGGCGCGCCGGTCGCTGCGCTGTCGGTCGGGGTCCAGTTGATGATCGTCTGCGCGCTGGTGGTCACGACTTGGGTGGTGTTCGGCGGCGCGATGCCGGGCGCCGGCGGGGAAATAGTCGCAGTGCCCGTGACGACCTGCCCCGTTCCCTGGACACCCTGCGCGCGCGCCGGGCCGCCGAAGGCGAGCGCCGCCAGTCCCGCCGCGATCGCGCAGCTCGCCAGCAGGTGCGGCTTGCCCGTGCGGGCGGGCGGGATCGAAGCGGTGGCACGCATGGCGGATGTCCTCGATGAAAAACTCATGTCAGCGCGCCTTCACGCCGAACTGGGTGGTGAAATTGAGCAGAAAGCGGGGTTCGGGCTTTTGGGTCAGGAAGCCCGCGCGGTTGAGCGGCACCGCGACGGTCAGGTCGAGCCGCCCAAAATCGCCATAAGCAAGGCGGATGCCGCCGCCCGCCGAATAGAGTTTCTGCGGATTGAGCCCGGCAAAGGCGAGGTCCTTGTTCCAGACCCAGGCGGCGTCGAAAAAGACGAAGGGCTGGAGCGCGCCGCTTTCGGTGTTCGCGGGGACGAGGCTGCCATAGCGTGCCTCCACCGACACCGCGACGCCGCTGTCGCCGATCACCGTGCCGGGGTCGAAGCCGCGTCCGACGGTGAAGTTGCCGCCCGAAAACTCCTCATAGGCGAGCAGCGGGTCGCTCGCCCATTGCGCGCGGGGCGCCGCCGACAGGGTGAAATTCTTGACTGGCCGCCATTCGGCGAGCGCGTTGGCGCGGACAAGGAAGGCGTCGGGCTTGCCCTCGATGCGGGTCAGCGGGATCGCGCCGGGGACAAAACAGGCGGCGCCGGTGGGGCCGCAATCGTCGCTCGCGCCGAGGAAATTGACGCCCTGCCGCGCTTCGAGCGAGGCGCCGAGATACCAGCGCGGCTCGGCGGGGCTGAACCCGCTGCGGCCGCCGATCGATGCCGGGTCGGTCCAGCTGCCATCGGCGCGCAGGTTGAAGACGCGCAGCCGGTCGCGGTTGAGCGGCACGCCGCCCAGCCCGATGTCCTGGTCGATCAGGTCGAACCCGCCGCCGACGGTCAGCCGGTTCGCCTGCGTCAGCACCAAAGGATAGGATGCGAACAGGCTGATGATCTGGGTTTCGGACTTGATCGGAAGCGTCGCGACGCTCGGCCGCGTCCAGGCATAGGTGTAGCTGGCGCCGAATTTCAGCCCCTCGTCGCCGACGCGGAATTCATGTGCGACCTGCGCGACATTCTGCTCGTCGAGATCGGGGGTCGTATAGAAGCTGACCGTTGTCATGTCGCCCATGCCGGTCAGGCCAAAGACGCGCGCGCGGGCGATGCCGCCCCAGCGGCCGACGTCCTTCGACCCGAAATTCTGGACGTTGAAGTCGAGGATCGCGGCGGTGCGGTCGACCGTCACCTCGCCGACCACTTCGCCCGGCGCGGCGCCGGGGCGCAGGGTCAGCCGCGCCGACAGGCCCGGAATGTCGCGCGCGAGCAGCAGATAGCGCTCGGCATCGGCGATGTTGAAGACAGGCTGGTCCTGAAGATGTGACAGATAGCGCTGGAGCAACCCTTCATTGGCGCCGGCGTCGCCGCGCACCTCGATCCGGCTCATCCGCGCGGCGAGAATGTCGAGCTTGACGATGCCGTCGTCGATCGTCTGGGGCGGGACGCGGACGGCGGCCAAATAGCCCTTTGCGCGCAACATCGTCGCGGCGCGGTCGCGAATGTCGCAGACCACCGAGATCGGCAGGTCCTGACCGACGCGGTCGGACCAGGTCGCGGCGAGCGTCGCCGGGTCGATGCCCTCGACGCTGGAGAATTGGACGTCGCGCAGCGTGACGCGGATATTGGCGAATTCGGGGTTGGCGAGCGGGCAGGGTGCGCGTTCGATGGCATCGTCGGCGGTGACGACCTGTTCGTTCGCCTGCGGAACCGGCGGCGGCGCCGGGCGCTGGATTTCCTCGCGGGTCGGGATTTGCGGGGTCGCGACCTGCGCGTGCCCGACGACGGGCAAGGCCGCGACGATCAGGCCCGATCCGGCGACGAAGCGCCGGAAGGCCCGCCGCCGCGTTTCGGCTTCGCGCAATTGCCCCTGATAGCCGCTGCCGATCATCTCCACCCCTTGCGTTCGACGGCGCGCGGCGTCGCCGCCGCACGTCCAATTCATCATGCCCAGCCCGGTGACGGGCTGCGCGAATTTTCGACCCAAGGAAAGGACTTGCCGCTCGTACGGCAGCTTTTCATCCCATTGTTATCAGATGGATCGGGCGGGTTCAATCATTCCCGCCCGTTTCCGTCAACCGCCCGTCGCTTCCGATTCGGCCATCGCGTCGACCAGCCTGTCGAGCTGCGGCGTGCAGCCCTTGCCGAGCAGCATTTCGCCGGCGGCGTCGGGGGTTTCGGGCATCGCCGCGAGCGCGGCGAAGCGGACCGTCACCGGCGCGGCTAGCCCGCCGCCCGAGAGGCGATAGTCGACGTCATATTGCACGGGCAGGCTGTCGGTCGGCCATTTGCGGAATTGCGCGCCGCTGACGATCGCCACCGTCTCGCTCTTGTCGCCGCTGGCGATGGTCAGCGCGGTGTCGCTCGTCATGTCGGGCCGCCACAGCATCAGCGTCGCCGGATCGGCGACGCAGAAGGTGCCGCCGGCGCGATAATCGAGCAGCCACAAATTGGGCGCGCGGTTCTCGGCGCTCATTTCCTCCGGCCCGCGCGACGCCCCGCCGCGCGTCGCCATCGGCCGCTTGGCCATCATGCGGGTGACGGTGGTGCCCATCGACTGGCTGGCGACGACGGTGGCGCCTGCGGTGAAGGTGCCCGCGCCGGTCAGCGTCTTGGTCTTGCCGCCCTGGATCAGCACGACCTTGTCGCCCGCGACGAGCGTCACGCGGTCGCTGTTCTTGAGCTTGGTGCCCGCCGGATATTTGGAGGCCGACGGCCCGGTCGAGCGGACGACCATCGATTGCGCCGCGGCGGTGCCGGTGACGGCGATCGCGACGAGCGCGGCGGCGGCGGTCAATCCCAGCCGGCGCGTGCGGATCTCAGGACAGGACATAGCTTTCTCCACTTTCGGTCTCGTTCAGTCGTTCTATCAAGAACAGGATGGATATATCGTGACTGAATTCGGCGCCCACCGCTGTGGCGCAGGTCACATAAAGATTTTTATCGCCTGCCGCGTGCGCCGCAACCATTTCGGCGATGCGTGCGCGCTGGTCGGCGCTGAGGTCGGGGCGCGGGGTGAAGGTGTCGACCGGTTGCGCGCGGCCGCGCAGCGTCACCCGGCCCATCGGCACCAGATCGTCGCGCTTCGCGCGCGCTTCGGCCTCGGCCGAGATCAGGACGCCGGTCTTCAGGCTCTTGTTCGCGGCTTCGAGCCGCGAGGCGGTGTTCATGCTGTCGCCGAGCGCGGTGTACTGGATGCGGCCCTCGCCGCCGAAATTGCCGACGATCGCGTCGCCGACATGCAGCCCGACGCGCGTCATGCCGAGCGGCGGCACATCCTCGGCGGCGAGGTCGACGCGGAATTTCTCGCCCGCCTCGTACATCGCGATGGCGGCGGCGGCGGCTTGCGGTCCGTCGTCGGGGCGGCTCAATGGCGCGCCCCAGAAGGCGACGACCGCGTCGCCGACGAACTTGTCGATCGTGCCGCCGTGGCTCAGCACGACGTCGGACAGGCGGTCGAGATAGGCGTTGAGCAGGCGCGCGACGGTTTCCGGCGTCGTCGCGTGGCTGAGCTTGGTAAAGCCCTCGAGGTCGGTGAAGACGCAGAAGATGTTGCGCCGCTCGCCGTGCAGCGACAGCTGTTCGGGATCGCGCATGATCTGTTCGGCGACGTCGGCGGGCAGATATTTGCCGAGCGCCGATTGCGCGAAAGCGCGCTGGCGCGAGCCGACGGCGCGCGCCGCCGAGCCGACCGCGACGAAGCCGAACAGCCAGCCGAGCGCCTGTCCGAAGGCGGGCAGGCCGGTGGTATCGACCCCGATTTTTTGCAGCCAGAAGGGATAGGCGAGGAAGAACAGCATCTGGGCGATGAAGATCAGCACCACCCAGCGCGCCTTGAGGTCGATCAGGCTGGTGAGCCCGCCCGCGATCACGACGAGCAGCGCGAGCGCCCACAGGCCCCAGCCCGGAACCGGGTTCGACCATGCGCCGTCGAGTTGCTGCGCCAGCATATGCGCGTGCACCTCCAGCCCGATCATCTGCTCGCGCTCGCCCGTTTGCAGGTCGGGCAGGCGCGATAGCGGGGTGGTGAACAGGTCGTTGTCGACGATGTCGCCGCCGATCAGCACATAACGGCCGCGCACCAGTTCGGCGAAACCGGCGCGCGTCTCGTCGTCCATCGGGATGGCGAAGCTGTCGATCGGGATATTGGCGAAGACCGGCTCTTCCTGCTCCGCATCGGCGCGGGCGGGCAAGCGGAAGCGGATATTGCCCTGATAGTCGGCATGCGCCTTGTCGACCGGCGCCAGCGCATTGGCCATCAGCGGCGGCAACCCCTTGGGCCGGTCGGGCCAGTTGCGCATCACCCCGTCCTCGTCGGTGCGGAAGCGCACGCTGGTAGGGTGGGTCCTGGCGGTGGTCACATCGGCCAGAAACGCGTCGAGGAATTGCTGTTGCTGATATTGGATGGTGGTCGGGTTGTCCGATTGCGAGAGATAGGCGAGCCAGGTGGGCGTCTTCATCGCGCGCAATTGCGCCTTCAGCGCGTCGTCGTCGGGGCGCGGTGAGTCGTACAGGATATCGATGCCGATAGCCTTAGCGCCCATCGCGTCGATGTTGGCGAGCGCCGTCGTCAGCAGGGTGCGGTCGAGCGGCGAGCGGATCCCGGTGTTGAACAGCGTCTCGTCATTATAGGTGATCATGACGATGCGCGGGTCTTGCCCCACATGCTGCGCCGTCAGCGAGGCGCGGCTGTCGTAGAGCGCGCGTTCGGCGTCGCCGGCGAGCGGCAATTGCCAGCTCATCCGCGCGACGAATATCGCGACGACCAGGAAGATCAGCGTCGTCGCCAGTCGCGCCGGTCCAAGCTGGGTGAACAGCCGCCGCACCTGTTTGCGCAGCGGGATGGCTGCGCGCTTTTCGGCCGCGGCTTCGGGCGCCGCCTCTGGTTCGGTCGTCGGGGTTTCGGTCATCGGATCAGCGGGCGGCGCGGCCGGCGGCCTCTCCGGTCTGCGGTGCCGCTGCGGTCGCGGTGCCGCCGTGGAGGAGCGCCTGGCCGCCGTCGCCGATGATCGCGAAGCCCGCCCAATAATAAGGATGCGAGGTCTGTTTTTCGTCCATCAGCAACGTCTGCGTTGCCCACAGGGCGTCGCCGACGCTCTCACCCTGCCGTGCCGCGAACAGTCCGCCGATCAGTCGCTTGGTCGCGTCGAAATCGTCGGGGGCGGGCCAGTGGCTCGCGATCACCGACCGGCCACCGGCGCCGATGAAGGCGCGGACCAGCCCGTCGAGCGCATTGCCGCCGCCGCTCGCCACGCCGGCCTCGCGCGTGGCGCTGACCGACGCGGCGCCCGCGGTGTCGCAGGCGGACAGGATCACCAGGTCGGCGTTGATCTTGAGGTCGTAGATTTCCTGGAAGGTCAGCAGGCCGTCCGAATCGCTGTCGCCGAACGACGTCACCAGCGCCGGGCGCGCCGGGCAGGACGGGCGCGGTGCGGTGACGAGGCCGTGGGTCGCGAAATGGATGATGCGATAGTCGTTGAGGTCCGCCCGTGCCTTGACCGCCGTATCGGTGAAGGCGCCGCCGGTCAGCAGCGCCGCCGCCCGGTCGCCCATCGCGACGCGCGCCGTGTTCAGTTCGTCGGCCGAGATCGGGCGGTTCCACTGCGAGGGCGCCCATTGGCAATTGTCGTCGACCCCGCCGGCGGCGCCGCGCGACCCGAGCGAGGGCAGGGTGGGCCCCACCGGCAGATTCTGCCCGAGCCCGAAATATTGGTGCGCCGCGTTCGACGGTGCCGCCTGGCGCGCGTTGCGGAACGCGAGCGCCGACACTGCGGTGCTCGGCCGGGTCGTCCGCCCGAGCCAGGCGATCCGGCGCATGTCGAACGCGTCGGCCCCCGGATCGAGCAGGCGCTGTTCATAGTCGGCGAGCCCGGTGTCGGCGGTGATCAGCAGGTTGATCGGCAGCCGCAGCATCGCGCCATCGGGTTCGAAGATCAGGTTGGCGATCGTCGGCAGCCGGTCGGCGACCGGGCCGAATAACTGGGTGTAAAGGCTGCGCGCGGTCGCGGCGTCGAAGGGATAGGTGACGCGGCGGCCATTTTCGACGATCGAGATCGTCGAGCGGACGCTGTCGACGGCATTCTCGAGCTGCGTCGTGCTGATGTCCGAGCGCCACAGCTGTGCGCCCTTGGTGTCGATCAGCATCGCATAAACGGCATCGCCGACGACGAGCATCTTCAGATAGCCCTCGTCGGGGCGCAGCACCGCTTGCAGTTCGGCAAGGTCGAGCTTGCCCGGCGCGACGACGCGATATTGCGGATAGGCTGACAGCGCGGCGACGGTTTCGGCCTGCTGGAAGCCAAGATTGTCGAGCCGCGTCTTGAGATCGGCACGCAGCGCGTTGATTTCGGGCGTTTCCACCATTTGCGCGAGCCGCGCATCCTCGATCCGGGCGCGTTCGATGTCGCGGTTCAGCGTCGTCGCCTGACGGAACAGCCGCGATCCTTCGGCGCTGCCGCTCGACAATTCGCGCGCCAGCACTGCCTGGGTATCGGCGACGCCGGGGCGGACCTGCAACTGGCTGGCGACGAAGAAGTCGCCGACCGCGGCGGGGTCGCTCGCGGCCTTGGCAGCGAGCAGCCGGTAATAGGGCGCCATCATGTTCGCCATGCCCGAGGTCGAGCGCTGCGAACTCGCGAGCGCGCCGACGACGTCGTGATAGATCGTCATCGCCTCACCATCGCGGCCCTGGCGGGTCAGGAAGGCGGCATAGCGCGCGCGCGCCGAGGCGAGCGCGTTGGTTTCGGGATATTCGACCGCGAGCGCGTTGATCGATTCCAGGAAGCGCGCATCGGCGGCGTCCTTGTCGCCCGCGGCCTCTTCGGCGAGCGCGAGTTCGCCGAGCATTTGCGAGCGCAGCCGCACGATCGAGGTCACGCGGCCTTCGCGGACCGCCATCGCGTCGGCCAGCCCCTTGAGCTGCGCCGCTTTCGCCGCCGCCGGATTGCCGCGCAGCCGCTCGACGGTGCCGAGCAGGTGGACCGCCTGCGCGTCGATGATCTGCGCGCGTTCGAGCGGGGTCAGCCGCTCATTGTCCGAACTTTGGCGGATCGCGCGCGAATTGCTGCCGCTGTTGACCCCGGCGACGATCTCGGGGGTCAGCGTCACCGCGTCGCCCGACACGGTGACCGCGCTGGCCAGCGGCGGGATCGGCGTGTTGAGCAGGTCGGCGGCGCCGGCATAGTCGCGCTGGTTGAGCGCGTGGATCGCGCGAAAATTGCGGCGCAGGCGCAATTGCACCGCATCGGTGGTCGGGATCGCCTCGACCTCGCCGAACAGCCGCTCGGCCTCGGCGAATTCGCCGAGGTTCGATTTCTGCAGCGCGCGGTTGAGGGTGAATTCGGTCGGATCGATGTCGGCGGCGGCCTGTTCCTCGAGCGCGCGACGCGACAGCGCTTCGAAAAATTCGGCGGCCTCGGCATAATCGCCGCTGTGGTTGCGGCGATAACCCTCGGCGAGCGCGCGGTCGACGTCGATCGTCCCCGCGAGCGTGCGGGCAAAGCCGTCGTTGCCGCCGATCGAGGTGGTCGCGACATTGATCGTGCCCGAGGCGACCTTGCGCTGGCGGATCGATTCGAGCGCGAGGTTCAGCGCGTCCTTATAAGCGGTGAAGCCCTCGACCGCGTAGCTGGTGTTGCCCTCGCCCTCGATGCGCGTGGTCCATTGGACGTCGCTGTCCTTGACCATGCAGTTGTCCGTCGCGGTGCAGGCGATCGTTCCGGCGCGCGCGCGATCGACGCGGGCCTGGGTTTCGGCCGGGGTCGCGCGCAGCATCCGGACATAGCCGACGGGCTGCCCGGCATCGCGGCAGACGATCATCCACGCGCGGTCGAACATGCCGGTGATCACCGAGTCGCGTACCGTCGACTGGACCTCGCACAGCGACCCGCCCTTGTCGCCGATCGCGAAGCTGTCGCGCAGCGTCGGGTCGGCCGCCTGCGCCGACGCCGTCCCGGGTGCGGCAAGCGCCAGCATTCCCAGAAACGAGACGAAAAACGGACGTCGAGCGGCCATGAACGTAATCCCCCAAACACAAACGCAAGGGCGCCGTGCCAGCCCGATGGCGGCAAGGCGCAGTCTTTGTTGCTGCGGTACGACCCATAACCGTTGGCGCGAACCCTAACCCCTTCGCATTCAAAAGGGAAGTGATCTGGCGCACAGGCGCCTTGCGTGCCTTGGCCGCCCGACCTATCTGCAAGCCGACAGGTTTCAAACCAAGAGGACATGATGAGCGCATTCGACGATCGCGAAAAAGCATTTGAGGCGCAGTTCGCCCGCGACCAGGAGGTGCAGTTCCGCATCACCGCACGCCGCAACCGGCTGGTCGGCGAATGGGCCGCCGAGCGTATGGGGCTGACCCCCGAGGAAACCGACGCCTATGCCAAGGCGGTGGTCCAGGCCGATTTCGAGGAAGCCGGTGACGAGGACGTGATCCGCAAGCTCGCGGGCGACCTGACCGCGGCGCAGGTGGAGATCAGCGACGCCGAAATCCGCGCCGCGCTGAACGACAAGGCGGTCGAAGCGCGCCGCCAGTTCATGGACAAGCAGTAAGGCGCCGCGCGATGGCGATGCGCGAATCCGATCTGCAGGCGATGATCGCCGCCGCTTTCCCCGGCGCGGAGGTGACGATCACCGACCTTGCCGGCGACGGCGACCATTATGCCGCGCATGTCGTCAGCGAGAGTTTTCGAGGGCTGACCCGCGTCGCGCAGCATAAGGCGGTGTACGCCGCACTCGGCGGACGCATGGGCGGTGAACTTCATGCCTTGCAATTGACCACCGGCGTTCCTTCATAGGGACCAGATGATTTTCGGGCGCGACATCGCGCCCAACCGGAGACTGCACCATGACCGAAGCCACCCATGATCGTATCGCCAAGCTGGTTGGCGACCATGCCGTCCTGCTCTTTATGAAGGGCACGCCCTTGTTCCCGCAATGCGGCTTTTCGTCGCGCGCGATCGCGATGCTCGACCGGCTCGGGGTCGAATATGACACTGTCGACGTGCTGCAGGACATGGAGATCCGTCAGGGCATCAAGGAGTTTTCCGACTGGCCGACGATCCCCCAGCTCTATGTGAAGGGCGAATTCGTCGGCGGCAGCGACATCATGATGGAAATGTGGGAGGCGGGCGAACTGCACACGCTGGTCGCCGACGTCCCGGCGCGCGCCGAATAAGGGAACATCGCCTTTCCGAACAAAAAGGCCCGCGTCTCGGCGGAGGCGGTGCGCAGAGGGGCTTTGTCCTGAACCAGATGAAGGTCAGCTGGCCCGGATGCCAGGATCTTCGAGGCGAAAGAAAAGCGCGAGTTGCAGGCTTTCGGCGATGCGGGCGGCCTTCGCCTGCAGTGCGGCAGCCGCCGCGGGCGCGAGCAGTTCGTCGGTGGTCGCGGTCCAGATCGCGAGCCAGCGGTCGAACATCGCGGGGGTGATGTGCGCCTTGTGCTTCAGGTGCGCGGCCATCGGGCTGCCCTTGTAGCGGCCGCTGGTCAGCATCACCGACGACCAGAAGGCGACCAGCCTTTCCAGATGGCCGGGCCAGTCGTGCACCGCGTCGTTGAACAGCGGGCCGATCTCCGCATCGGCGCGCACGCGTTCGTAGAAGGCGGGGATCAGGCGCTCGAGCGCGGTTTCGTCGATCTGCTCGTCCCGTTCCATGACTCGCTCCGAACATGCATATGACGCGCATCTATTCGCGGAACTTAAAACATGCAACAAAAATACATATTATGACGAAGGCTGGGTTTTCGGAGGATTTGCGGCAGCGGCTTGATCGCGCGCATTTCGCGGCGCTGTTTGGCGTGCCGCAGCGTCAAGGGGCTGAAAGTGCGTCCGGGGGGCGGGGCCTTTCGGCCGCTCCGCCCCCCGTCGCGTCGGGGGTAAGTGGGGATGTCCTGAGTGGGGGCAGGGGACATCAGGGACCAGACTGATGTCCCCCACCGCTCCTTTGAGCGGAACACTCGGGAACATCCGATACCATACAAGGGGCGTGCCAGTTTGACGACATCGCGGTTTTCGGGCGAAGATGCTGGTTAGCAATTCCTTACCGGGCATCGGGGGTGTCAAAAATCCCGACAGGTCTGTCCGAATCCTCCCTGTCGCGAAGCGATGGGGAGGGGGACCGACCGCGAAGCGGTTGGTGGAGGGGCCGCGGCCTTGCGCTGCCGCTCGACGGCGTCGCCCCCTCCGTCAGCGGCTACGCCGCTGCCACCGCCCCATGGCTACGCCACAGGGAGATCGTTTCCTCAGCGCCGTTCAGCTTCATTCATCATCGGTTCAGCCTATTGACTACATTTGTAGTCGTATCGCAGATGAGGCCGAAGGGAGGGGTTCCACGATGGCAGAACGCGCCAGCGAATCCGAAATGCAGATCTTGTCGGCGCTGTGGGACGAATCCCCGCAGAGCGCGACCGATCTTGCCGAGAATGTCGGGGCCGCCAACGGCTGGACGCTCGCGACGGTCAAGACGCTCGTCGCGCGCCTCGTCCAGAAAGGCGCGGTGACCGCCGAGGCCGAAGGGCGCCGCTTTCTCTACAGTCCCGCGGTCGAACGCGCCGAAGCGGTGGGCGAGGAATCGCAGCGCTTCGTCGATCGCCTGTTCGGCGGCCGCGTCAGCCCGCTGATCGCCCATCTCGCCGAGCGCGAGGCGCTGTCGGACACCGACATCGCCGAGATCGAGGCGCTGCTCAGGAGGCTGAAGTCATGAGCGCCGATATGGTCTTCCAGGCCTGGGGCGACACGCTGATCACGACCGCCGTGCTCGTCCTGATGATCCTGCTGATCCGCAAGCCCTTCGCGCGCCATTTCGGCCCGGGGCTCACCTATGCGCTGTGGGCGGTGCCCGCGCTGCGCCTGTTGCTGCCGCCGCTGCCCTTCGCGCAGCCCGAGGTCGCACCGACCATTGCCGCCGTGGCCTCTGCGACGGCCGAACCCGTTACCGAACTGATCATGCTTGCTCCGAGCGGTACGGTCGCGGCGGCGCCGACGGTGCAGGCGGCTCCGCTGCTGACCATGGCCGACGTGATGCCGGTGCTGTTTACCGCCTGGGCGGCGGGCATGGTTGCGGTGCTGATCGCGGCCATGGTGTCGCACCGTCGCTTCCGCCGTCAGGTGCTGACCGGCGCGGTGGTGCTCGAACCGATCGGGACGATCCGGCTGGTGATGACCGACGCGGTCGACGGGCCCGTCGCCTTCGGCCTGTGGCGCCGCTATGTCGCGGTGCCGCAGGACTTCTTCGCGCGCTATGTGATCGAGGAACGCGCGCTCGCGATCGACCATGAACTGGCGCATCACCGGCACGGCGATCTGTGGGCCAATGCCGCGGCGCTGCTGCTGCTGTCGGTGCAATGGTTCAACCCCTTCGCCTGGCGCGCGCTCCGCGCCTTTCGTTTCGACCAGGAAGCCGCGTGCGACGCCCGCGTCCTCGCGCTGACCGACAGCGCGCCGCGCAATGTTCGCACCGCGCGCTATGCGACGGCCATTGCCAAGGCTGCGGTCGGCTCGCGGCTGTCGCTCGCGGCGCCGATGGCGGTCCACGACAATTTGCAGGAGAGACTGACGATGCTGATGCAGCAGGATATTTCGAAGAAGCGCGGCCTCGTCGGACGGCTGCTCGTCGGCGGCGCGACGCTCGCGGTGCTCGCGACGACCGCGACGCTGGTCCCGGCCGGGATCGCGAGTGCGAGCGTGCAAAGTGACGTGCCCGCTGCACCCTCGCCGCCGCTCGAGGCTCCCGACGCGCCGCTGCCGCCCGAAGCGCCCAAGGCTATCGGCACCCCGCGCGTGATGATCTTTACCAGCGAAGAGCATGGCGAGGGCGATGCGACCGCCAGGGACGGCACGAAGCGCGAGGTGCATCGCATCGTGATCCGCAACGGCGAGGTCAAGGACGGCGAGGGCAAGGCCATGGTCTTCGCGCCCAGTGACGCCAAGGCGAAGCGTTTCGAACTGCGCATGCCCGGTGCGCTGTCGCGCGACGACATCCTCGCGACGCTGAAGGAACAGGGCGTCACCGGCGCGCAGGCCGAGGCGATCGCCGACAAGCTGGAGGCGAAGCGCAAGGAAAGCTTCCGCACCGCGCTGGCCCCGATGCCGCCCATGCCGCCGATGCCCCCCATGGCCCCGCTCCCGCCCGCTGCCTGGTCGTCGTTCGACGGCAAGGCGATGGCGATCGGCCATTGCGGCAACGGGAAAAAGCCGGTGTCGCTGGTCAACCGCGACGACAAGGACGGCGGACAGCGCAGCCGCGTCGTGATGATGGCGTGCGGCGACGAGGGCAAGGCGGCGCGGCTGTCGGCGCTCAAGAAGGCGCGCGAGAGTTTCGCGAAGGGCGACACGGCCGGCCACATGTCGGCCGAGACGCGCGCCAAAGTCACCGCCGACCTCGACCGCGCGATCGCCGACCTCGAAAAACCGGTCGACTGACAGTTTCAGCTTTGACGCGGGTGCCTTCTCCCCGGTGGGCATCTGCGGCAGGGGCGGGGAAAGGGAGCGGGCGACCGCTCCCTTTTTCGCGGGCCCTGACTCAGTTCGTACGCCTGATCCGGTCCGCCAGTTCGGCAACCAGTCGTACCCGCGCGTTGTGCGCCGCCGTGTTTCCCTCGGCGTCATCGACCAGTTCATAGCCGGCGCGGCGTTCGAGCTCTGCGATCAGCGCATCGCGTGAGGGTTGCTTCGCCAGTTCGTCGGCGAGGACATCGATCGCGAACGACCAGAGGTCGGCGGTGGTTTCGTCGACCGGCTGCGCCGCAGCCCGCGCGGTCCGGTTGCGGCTCCGCGCCCTGGCGCGGCTCTGGTCCACGGCCAGAAAGGCCGCGAGGCCGAGGCCGAAATAGCCGGTCCAGGTCAGGATCCACCGGATATGGCCTGACAGCGGATAGGGGTTTGCCGACCAGATATGGTCGACGGTGTAGCCGAAGACGAAGATCGTGACCGCGGCCGCGAACACATGGAAGAGCAGCAGCGCCGGCTGGCGCGCAAGCTGCGGCGAGCGCATTCCGGCGCGGAGCGCGAAACCGAACAGGAGCGCGCCCGCGCTGATCGACGCGAGTCGCAGCGGGCTGAGCCACATCGCCGCACCGTCGGTGACGAGCGCCGCGCGCACCGAAAGCAGAAGGTAGGTCGCGGCCCAGAACAAGCCGACCCACACCGCGAGGCGGGCATCGTCGCTACGGGTTTGCCGCTGAGATATCATATCATGCATGGCGCGGCCGATAGCCCATGATGCGCGGTCACGAAAGCCCGCGTCGACAAGCCGCGGACGCCTTTCTGCGCACGACCCCTTTTTCTATCGCGCCCGCAATGCCACATGCACCCCATGAGCGACGAAAAGCCCTGGCCCGATTCCATCCACGCCGGCGATTGCGAGCGGCATGAGCCGCTCGTGCGCCGCGTCCTCGCGCCGAACCCTTCGCCTTACACCTTCACCGGCACCCAGACGTGGATCGTCGGCGCGGGCAGCGACGTCGCGGTGATCGACCCCGGCCCGACCGGCAGCGGGTTCAGCGTCGGCGATCCCGCCGATGCCAATGGCGTCGGCCATGTCGACGCGATCCTGCGCGCGGTTGGCGATGCGCGCGTCGCGGCGATCCTCTGTACCCACACCCACCGCGACCACAGCCCCGCCGCCGCGCCGCTCAAGGAAGCGACGGGCGCGCCGATCATCGGCTGCGCGCCGCTGGTCATCCGCGACAACGGCCCGCGCGCCGATTCGGCCTTCGACCCCGATTACGCCCCCGACCGCGTCCTCCTAGATGGCGAGCGGATTTCGGGCGACGGCTGGACGATCGAGGCGGTCGCGACCCCCGGTCATACGTCGAACCATCTCTGCTTCGCGCTGCTCGAAAGCGGCGCCTTGTTCACCGGCGATCATGTGATGGCCTGGTCGACCAGCGTCGTCAGCCCGCCCGATGGCGACATGGCGGCCTATATGGCCAGCCTGTCGAAGCTCTATGTCCGCGACGACCGCGTCTATTATCCGGCGCACGGCCCCGCGGTGACCAAGCCCCGACAACTCGTGCGCGGCATGCTGGGCCACCGCAAACAGCGCGAGCGCCAGATTTTGAAGGAACTCGAACGCGGCACGACCATTATCCCCGATATGGTGTCGCATATGTACAAGGGTCTCGACCCGCGCCTGACCGGTGCTGCCGGGCGTTCGGTGCTCGCGCATCTGCTCGATCTCGAGCAGCGCGGCCGCGTCGCGCGCGAAGACAAAGCATGGCGGCTGGTCGCATGAGCCGCTCGCTCTTCCGCATCCTGATCCTCGTCGTCCTGGCGGTCGGGGTCTTCCTCGGCTTGCGCGCCTGGCAGGACTGGCAGCGCGGTTATGAGCCCGAGACCGTTGTCGCCGCGAGCCTGCAGGGGCTGCAGGAACAGAATATCCTCGTCCCCTTCACCGCGCGTTATGTCGCGGTGGTGACGTCGACGCAGAGCCGGCTCGGGTTAAGCGCCAAAAAGACGCTGATCATGCCGGGCACGGTGCGCTACGAACTCGACCTTGCGAAGCTCAAGCAATCCGACCTCGACTGGAATGCCGAGGCGGGCACGCTGACCGTGACGCTGCCGCCGTTGCGGCTCGCCGGACCCGAGATCGATATCGACGCGATCAGTGAGTTTCGCGACGGCGCGATCCTGCTGACGCTGACCGATGCCGAAAAGTCGCTCGACGACGCGAACCGCAGGGCGGCGCAGGGCGAACTGATCAAGCAGGCCAGGGCCACGACCCCGATGCGCCTGGCGCAGGGTGCGGCGCGCACCGCCATCGAGCAGAGCTTTGCCATGCCGCTGAAGGCGGCGGGCATCGACGCCAAGGTGACCGCGCGGTTCGCCGGGGACACGGCCGACTGAATCGGCCTTTGCGCGCGGCCTTCGCTGCGCTAGTCCTGCCGCGTAACCAACCTGGGGGGGATGGCATGGCGACGTCGGCGGCGGGGGTGATTCCCGCGGAGCGTTTCTGGCAGCGGATGGCGATCGGCCTCGCGGTCTTCATTATCTTCGGCTTTGCGCAATTCGCCTTGCGCGGGTTCGTCGACCCCGTGGCCGCGCCCTTCTGGGTGCATCTCCACGGGATCGCGATGCTCGCCTGGCTCGGCCTGCTGATCGTCCAGCCCACGCTTGTGTCGCGGGCCGAGCTGCCGCTGCACCGGCGGCTCGGTTGGATCGGCGGCGGGCTTGCGCTCGTCATCACCGGGCTGGGGATTTTCACCGGTCTGGCGTCGCTTGTGCTGAACCGCTTTCCGCCCTTTTTCTCGCCGCCCTATTTCCTCGCGTTGACGACGGTCGAGGCGCTGGTCTTTGGCGCGATGGTCTGGTGGGCGGTGCGCCGGCGGCACGCGACGCAATGGCACCGACGGCTGATGATCGGCGCGACGATCGTCATCCTCGAACCCGCGCTCGGGCGCATCCTGCCGATACCGTTGATGATCGGCTGGTCCGATATCCCGATCGGCCTGATCCAGCTCGCCGTCGTCGGCATCATCGCGCTGCACGACCGCCGCACCTTCGGGCGGGTTCATCCGGCGACCAAGGCCATCTTCCTCATTGTCATCGCGGTGCGCGCCACCATCTACCTCCTGTCGCTGGCGCCGCCGGTGATCGCGCTGGCGGCGCGGCTGACCGGCGGCTGACGCGGCGAATTGCCCCGCTGGCGGGTGACGTGTAGAGGGGCGGGAAATTCCTGCTCCGACAAGGAAATAAGATGACTGCTCCGATCCGTGAAAACCTCTCCGGCCTCGACCTGCGCGCCGAAATCGACCGGTTGCGCAAGGAACGCAACGCGGTCATCCTCGCGCATTATTACCAGAAGCCCGAGATTCAGGACCTTGCCGATTTTGTCGGCGACAGCCTCGAACTGTCGCGCAAGGCTGCGGATACCGACGCCGACGTCATCGCCTTTTGCGGCGTCAAGTTCATGGCCGAGACCGCGAAGATCCTCAGCCCCGAAAAAATCGTCATCCTGCCCGACATGGATGCCGGGTGCAGCCTCGAGGACAGCTGCCCGCCCGAACAGTTCAAGCGCTTCCGCGAAAAGCATCCCGACCATATCGCGCTGACCTACATCAACTGCTCGGCGGCGGTGAAGGCATTGAGCGACATCATCGTCACCTCGTCGAGCGCCGAGATGATCATCAGCCAGATCCCCGAGGACCAGAAGATCATCTTTGGTCCCGACCGGCATCTGGGCGGTTATCTCAACCGCAAGTTCGGGCGCGACATGCTGCTGTGGCCGGGCGTGTGCATCGTCCATGAGGCGTTCAGCGAGACCGAGCTGCTCAAGCTCAAGGCACAGCACCCCGGCGCGCCGGTCGCCGCCCACCCCGAATGCCCGCCGCATATCGTCGACCATGCCGATTATGTCGGGTCGACCAGCGGCATCCTGCAATTCGCCAAGACCTTCCCGTCGGACACGCTCATCGTCGCGACCGAACCGCACATCATTCACCAGATGGAACTGGCGATCCCCGAAAAGACCTTCATCGGGGCGCCGGGGGCCGACGGCAACTGCAACTGCAACATTTGCCCGTACATGGCGCTCAACACGATGGAGAAGCTCTACATCGCGCTCCGCGATCTGCAGCCGCGGATCGAGATGGACGAGGAATTGCGGCTCGCCGCACGCAAGAGCCTCGACCGGATGCTCGAGATGGCGTCGGGAACGGTGGGCAAGGGCGATTTGGGACGCGCCTGATGAAGGTCTCTGAACGGCTCAAAGTCATCGACCGGTTGGCCGACGAGTTGCAGGAGCGATATGGTTTCCTCGAAACGAGCACGTTTCTTCGCGCTTTTCTTCCTAACTTCAGCGGGCATTTTGACGATTATCACTCTCCGCGCGAAATGGCAGCTTACGCCCTCGTCGACGCAACGCCGTCGATTTTGGGAGAGATGGTAGAGGATCTTGGCATTGAATCTCTTGCCGTAGTCGCTGCTCGGGTCCAGCGCCCCGCGATATGGGCCGACGAGACGAAGCTGCGAGTTTTTGTAAGTCACCTGTCAGTCGAGAAAGACAAGGCGACTCGCCTTCGGGAAGCGTTTTCCGGCTATGGAATGTCTGCATTTGTAGCACATGAAGATATTGAGCCGACTTTGGAGTGGCAGGTCCAAATTGAAAGAGCACTGCATTCCATGGAGTTGTTCGTTTCGGTTCATACAGAAGGTTTTTCAAAGAGCTGCTGGACACAACAAGAGATCGGGTTTGCCACTGCGACTGGCGTCAAAATCATCTCCATCAGGATGGGGGAAGACCCGACCGGGTTCATCTCAAAGCATCAGTCACTTTCTCGCGGTAAGAAGACTGCCGATGAAATCGCCTCTCACATAGACGTTCTTCTCCAAAAGGATGAGCGTATCAATCAGCGCTATCTCCGCTGCAAAGAGCAACATCTCGACGACAGCGTACCTTTCTGACTTTACGGGGCGTTGCACAACGCGCTTAGCACAACACCGCGATCGAACTTGCTATCGACATTTGGACGATTCGCGGCTGAGTCGCAATTCTAGGGTCCAAAACCGAATCCGAAAATGCTGCGGCCTTGTTACAAAAATGCTGCAGTGAATCCGCTAATTGCTAATGCCGGACTTATCCACAGTCGGTCGCGCAATCGCGCGTGAATCGCGGCTTTTTCTGTTGGCGACCCCGCCGACTCATGTCAGCTTCCAATCATCGGACGACGGAGACGACGGACCACCGGGACGCGAAGGAAGGTTGCAAGACCAGCCGGAAGGAAACGGACCGGAACGACGAGGAAGTGGACCGATACCCTGGTCACGGAACGCCGCGATTCCCACGAGTTGAGGCGGACCCGATCGGGACAGGAAATGCAGTCCATCGCTTGGACGGCGATTGCTTCGGCAGACGCAGGAAGAGATGATGAAGGGCTTTCCAGGTGCGGCCGGCCCCCGAAAGGGGGCCGACCAAACCATCGCCGGATAGCTCCGGAACGCGCCGCAAGCGTCGTTTTGCGGGCCGCCGATCGCAAGAGAAGCGGACCGGGATGAAGGCAAGCGGGCAGCGACCGGAAGGATACCGGATAGTGGGGGTTGGCAGCGATGCCGGCCCCCATTTCGCGTGCGCGCGATGCGGGTGGGGCAGTGGCCTCGACTGATGCAGGTCAAGCGGTCGTTGGAACGTCGGCTTTCGGGCGGAAGGCGACCTATAGAGCGTCGTCATCCTGGGCCTGACCCGGGACCCGCCTGCCTTCCGTCGCCGTCGGGTCAAAGAAAAGGCAGGCCCCGGATCAAGCCCGGGGTGACGACGGCATAAATGTCCGCGCCCCACCGCGAAACCGACTGTCCGCAACCGCCGCCAAAAATTTCGTGCGCCCTGTGACCTCTGTCACACCGCCGTCGCCCGCGCCTGCTTATCCCTCCGCTTGCGACCCGGAGAAGTTCCCCGATCGGAACGGATCCCACTTTCCCGGCCGCGTCCTCGCGGACCGGCCGGGAACCTTTTGCACCCCGCTCGCATTATGCTGACATCGGCAAAACGAGGTTCGGACGCCATCGGGCGTTGCCGGAAGTCACCCGGTCTGCGTGCTCCGCAGGTCCGGCAATAAGGGAGTGTGTCTATGGGTATCATCATCACGCTGATCGTCGGCGGAATCATCGGCTGGCTGGCCAGCATCGTCATGCGCACCGACGCACAGCAGGGCATCATCCTGAATGTCGTCGTCGGTATCGTCGGCGCTTTTCTCGGCAATATATTGGGCGGCATGTTCGGCATGGGCGCCAGCCTCAGCACCTTCAGCCCGATCGGTCTGCTGTGGGCCTTTATCGGCGCGGTCGTGCTGCTCGGCCTGATCAACCTGGTGCGTCGCGGCAGCGTCCGCTGACACCCGTGGCGGCGGCGTTCGGCGTCGCCGCCATATCGCTAGGCGGTTGACGCGATTTGGTTTACCATCGCGTCTGCCCGGTAATATTCGGGCATCCAAAACGATCGTAGGGGGTCATATATGACTTGGATTATCGCAATTGTCATGGGCGGCGTCATCGGCTGGCTCGCGAGCATCGTGATGCGCACCGACGCGCAACAGGGCATTTTCCTCAATATCATCGTCGGCTGTCTCGGTTCGATCCTCGGCCGTTTCCTGTTCGGCCGCTTTCTCGGCGGCGGGCATTTGCGCGGCGACGCCTTCGATCCGATGACCTTGCTCACCGCCTTCATCGGCGCGGTGGTCCTGCTCGGGATCGTCAATCTCGTGCGGCGCGGCAAGGTCCGCTGATCCCGCTGACATAGACGGTCCTTTCCGGATCGGTTTCCAAAAGGCGGTCGGCGCGAGTCGGCCGCCTTTTTTGGCGCCAGGCCACTGGAGTTCGGCCGCCGGGCCGATTATGAAGCGCCGCGCCGCGAGCAGCGGTGCGGTCGCGTTTCCCCCTTGTCAGGGGTGATTTAATTGGATAATACACCGCGAAGAATGGCCGAGGTTCCGGCGCCCCTTCGCGGGCACGGGCGACGCGGCCCTCGCATGCCATGGTTGGGGCGGGACAGAGGAATTTGGCGTGAACTACGAGCGGAAAGTGGATGTGATGGACAGCCTCGCGGGCTATGATGACGAGGCCGGCAATCGTCGGCGCCGGATGCTGCTGATCGTCGCGATCGCGCTGATCCTCGCGGCGCTCGCCGCGGCCTATTTCGCCTTCTCGGCCGGTAAGGGCGATGGCGCCGCCGCCGCTGGCGGGTCCGCCGGCGGACCATCGAGCGAAAGCATTCCGAACATCACCGTCGTGATCCCGGGCAAGCAATCGGTTCAGGCGCAGATCTCGGCCAACGGCACCATCGCGGCGCGCCGCGAAATGCCCGTCGGCGTCGCCGGCGAGGGCGGTCAGGTCGTCCGCGTGCTCGTCGAGCCGGGCCAGTGGGTCGGTGCGGGGCAGACGCTGGCGGTGATCGACCGCTCGGTCCAATCGCAGCAGGCCGCGGCGCTGTCCGCCTCGATCCGCGTGGCGCAGGCCGACGCCGATCTGGCGCAGGCCGAACTCACCCGTGCCGAAGCGCTGGTATCGCGCGGCTTCATCTCCAAGGCCGACATGGATCGCAAGCGCGCGACCCGCGATGCCGCCAATGCGCGCGTCCGCGTCGCGCAGGCGCAATATGCCGAAGCGCAGGCGCGCAACGGACGCCTTAACATCGTCGCGCCGGCGGCGGGCCTGGTGCTGACGCGTCAGGTCGAACCCGGGCAGATCGTCAGTTCGGGCAGCGGTGTGCTGTTCCGGATGGCGAAGGGCGGCGAGATGGAAATGATGGCGCAGCTGGCCGAAGCCGATCTGGCGCGCATTCCGGTCGGGACCCGCGCGACGGTAACACCGGTGGGTGCCGCGCAAGGCATTGCCGGCCAGGTCTGGCAGAAGTCGCCGGTCATCGATCCGCAGACCCGTCAGGGCATGGTGCGGATCGCGATCCCATACAGCGCAGAACTGCGCCCCGGCGGCTTTGCCGATGCCAAGCTGGTCGCCGGTTCGGCCGAGGCGCCGTTGCTGCCCGAAAGCGCGGTCCAGAGCGGCCCCGAGGGCAGCTTCGTCCTGATCGTCGGCAACGACAACAAGGTCGAGCGCCGCGTGGTCAAGGTCGGCTCGGTCTCCGATGCCGGCGTCGCGATCGCCTCGGGCCTGACCGGCAACGAGCGCGTCGTCATGCTCGCCGGATCGTTCCTCAACGTCGGCGACACCATCAAGCCCGTCCTACAGAAGACGGCGCGTTAATCCTGGGCACCGGTTGCCAGAGAGGCTGATAAGAGCATGAATTTCCGCAATATCTCGGCCTGGAGCATTCGCAACCCGGTCCCCCCGATCGTGCTGTTCGTGCTGTTGCTGCTCGCGGGTCTGGTCAGCTTCAACCGGATGGACGTCAACGACAATCCGGACATCGAATTCCCGGCCGTCCAAGTCATCGTCGTGCAACCCGGTGCGGCGCCGACCGAGCTCGAGACGCAAGTCACGCAGCGCGTCGAGGCGGCGGTGCGCGGGGTCAGCGGGGTCGACGAAATGTCGTCCTATGTCTCCGAGGGCAACAGCCGGACGATGGTCCAGTTCGCAATCGGGACGCCGATCGACCGCGCCTATAACGACGTCAACCAGGCGATTTCGCAGATCCGGAGCGATCTGCCCGACGGCATTCTCGAGCCGCAGGTCGTGCGCGTCGACATCGCCGGCGGCCCGATCACCTATTTCGCGGTCGAGGCGACCGACATGACGCTCGAACAGCTGTCGTGGTTCGTCGACAACACTGTCGCGAAGGACTTGCTGTCGATCCCGGGGATGAGTCAGGTGCGCCGCTCGGGCGGCGTCGATCGCGAAATCCGTGTCATCCTCGATCCCGCGCGGATGCAGAGCTATGGCGTGACGGCGAGCCAGATCAACCAGCAGTTGCGCCAGGTCAACGTCAATGCCGCGGGCGGCCGTACCGAGATCGCGGGATCCGAACAGGCGGTGCGTGTGCTCGGCAACGCCGGGTCGGCGAACCAACTCGGCGACTATCAGCTGTCGCTCGGCAACGGTCGGACGATCCGGCTCAGCGACGTCGCGACCGTCAGCGACGGCTATGCCGAACAGCGCAACCTGGCGAAGATCGAGGGGCGCCAGGTGCTGTCCTTCGCGATCGAAAAGGCCAAGGGCGCGTCGGACGTCACCGTCCATGACGAGACGATGAAGAAGCTCGAAGAGATCAAGAAGAACAACCCCAAGGTCAATTTCAAGATCCTCTTCACGCGCACCGAATATACCAAGGAGCAGTATCGCAGCTCGATGCTCGCGATGATCGAGGGCGCGGTGCTCGCGGTCGTGGTGGTGTTCCTGTTCCTGCGCGACTGGCGCGCGACGCTGATTTCGGCGCTCGCGATCCCGCTGTCGGCGATCCCGACCTTCTGGTTCATGGACATGATGGGCTTTTCACTGAACAGCCTGTCGCTGCTCGCGCTCAGCCTGGTCGCCGGGGTGCTCGTCGACGACGCGATCGTGGAGATCGAGAATATCGTCCGACATATGCGCATGGGCAAGACCGCCTATCAGGCGTCGATCGACGCGGCCGACGAAATCGGTCTCGCGGTGGTCGCGACGACGATGTCGATCGTCGCGGTGTTCCTGCCCGTCGCGTTAATGCCGGGCATTTCGGGCCAGTTCTTCATCCAGTTCGGCATGACCGTCGTCTTTGCCGTGCTGATGAGCCTCGCGGTCGCGCGCATGATCACGCCAATGATCGCAGCCTATTTCCTGTCGGCGCAGGGCGAGCAGGCGCATGCCGAAGGGCCGATGCTCGACCGCTATGAAAAGATCCTGCGCTGGACGCTCGACGAGAGCAAGGCAAAGGCCTCGCGCGACCGGGTACGGGCACGCGGCGGACGCGGTATCGGCCGGCGTATCTTTCTCGATCATCGCGTGTGGATCGTTGGGATCGGCGTTGGTGCCTTCCTGCTGAGTATCGTCATCGGCCGCATGATCCCGATGCAGTTCCAGCCGACGATCAACAGCGATTACAGCCAGATCAGCTATGAATTGCCGCCGGGCTCGACGCTGGCGCAGAGCGAGACGATCTCGAACCAGATCAACGCGATCCTGTCGAAGGACAAGACGGTCGAGAATGCCTTCTATGACGTGGGTGTCGGCAGTGGCGGCGTGTACATCACGCTGAAGAAGGAGCGTCCGCAAAAGAGCGTCGAATGGGAACGCGCGCTACAACCCAAATTGTCGGCGATCCCCGATGCCCGCGTGCGTTTCCAGAGCCAATCGGGCGGCTTTTCGGGCCGTGACATCACGATGGTCATCGGCGGCGACGATCCGGTCGCGCTCGAAAAACATGCACGCCAGATCGTGAACGAGATGGGCAAGCTTAAGGAACTGCGTGCGCCTCGGATCGAGGGCGACATTCCGCGCCCCGAGATCATCGTCAATCCGCGCATGGACCTTGCCGCCGATCTCGGCGTGACGACCGCCGCGCTGAGCCAGACGATCCGTATCGCGACGCTGGGCGATATCGACCAGAATGCGGCGAAATTCTCGCTTTCCGACCGCCAGATCCCGATCCGGGTGCTGCTGTCGGAGGAATCGCGGCGCAGCCTCGCGACGCTCGAAAACCTGCCCGTTCCGACGACGCGCGGGACCACGGTTCCGCTGAAATCGGTCGCCGAACTGAGCTTCGGCGCCGGTCCGACCGAACTCCGCCGCTATAACCAGACGCGTCGCGTTGTCATCGGTGCCGACTTGGCGCCGGGTCTGGTGACCGGCGAAGCGCAGAAGAAGATCGACGCGCTGCCGGGCGTCAAGACGATGCCGCAGGGCATTCGCAAGGTCGTGCAGGGCGATGCGAAATGGCAGGCTGAATTGCTCACCAACTTCGTGATCGCGGTGGTGTCGGGCCTGCTCCTCGTCTTTGCGACGCTCGTGCTGCTCTATCGCCGCTTCGTGTCGCCGCTCGTGAACATGTCGTCGCTGTTGCTGGCGCCGCTCGGCGGGCTGATCGGTCTGCTGGTCACCGGCATGGAAATCTCGATGCCGGTGTTCATCGGGCTGCTGATGCTGTTCGGGATTGTCGCCAAAAACTCGATCCTACTGGTCGATTTCGCGCTCGAAGAGATGGACAAGGGCATGCCCAAGCATGCGGCGCTGATCGAAGCTGGGCACAAACGTGCGCAGCCGATCGTGATGACCACGGTCGCGATGGTCGCGGGCATGGTGCCGACGGCGCTGTCGCTGTCGGGCGATGGCGCTTGGCGCGCGCCGATGGGCGTGGTGGTGATCGGCGGCCTGATCCTGTCGACGATGCTGACGTTGCTGATCGTGCCGGCGGGCTTCAGCCTCGCTGACAGCATCGAAAAGCGCCTGGGCCGATTCTTCTCGCGCAACCTGTTGACCTATAAGCCGGGCGACGACACCAAGCCGCACAGCATTCCTTCGGAACCGCACCCGGCGGAGTGACGCGAAAGCGCGCGGCGCGGCATCGGTTGCAACCTTTGCCGCGCTTCGCCATTGGATGGCCATGACGGACAGCGTTTCGCCGCAAATCGATACCGATCGTGCCCACCCCCCCCATATCAACCGGGGGGTGGGCGTTGCCGTTCCGACGGGCGGGCTCAACATCCGCGTCGTCGCGACCGGCATGCTCGTCGTGATGGCGATCGTTTTCGTCAGCGCCAAATATTTCCAGGACGTTCACCCTGCGGTGGGTTTCGTGCGCGCCTTTGCCGAGGCGGCGATGGTCGGCGGGCTGGCCGACTGGTTTGCGGTCACCGCGCTGTTCCGCCATCCGATGGGCATCCCGATCCCGCACACCGCGATCGTGCCGCGCAACAAGAACCGCATCGGCGACACGCTCGCGCGCTTCCTGCTCACCAATTTCCTGCTGCCGCGGCTGATCGCGCGCAAGATGCAGACGGTCGACATCGCGGGCGCGGTGGGCAAATTCCTGTCGCAACCGGGCGAAGGCGGCGGGCGGCTGAAACGCGGCGCGTCGCGGATCATCGCCGACGGCCTCGGCGCGCTCGACCAGCAGCGGCTGGGCGGCATGGTCAAATCGGCGATCGCCGACCGCTTACGCGAACTCGACGTCGCGCCGCTGCTGGGGCAGGCGCTGCAGGCGGCGCTGGCCGAGGGGCGGCATCAGCCGTTGCTCGACGCGATGGTCAAATGGGGGTCGAAGACGCTCGAACTCAACGACCATCTGATTCACCAGATGGTGCACGACAATTCGAATGCGATCGTGCGCTTCACCGGGCTCGACGAAAGCATTTCGAACCGCATCGTCGCGGGGCTGGGCAAGCTGCTCAGTGAAATGGCGGTCGAACCCGATCATCCGCTGCGCATCCGTGTCGAGGAAGGGCTCGCCAAGATGGCGCTCGACCTGCAGCACGATCCCGAAGTGCAGGCGAAGGTCGCGCGGGTCCGCGACGAACTGCTCGAGAACAAGGCGGTCAAGCGCTGGCTCGATGGTTTGTGGGAACAGGGCCGCGGCGCGCTGCTGAAAGCCGCGCGCGATCCCGACACCATGCTTGCTGGCAGGCTGGGCGAACTCGTCACCCAGTTCGGCGCGATGCTGGGCGAGGATGCCCATATCAAGCGTACGCTCAACCGCTATGCGCGGCGCGCGGTCGTCGGCGCGGTCGACAGCTATGGCGAGACCGCGCTGAAACTTGTGTCGGACACGATCCGCGGCTGGGATGCCAAGACGATCACCGACCGGCTGGAAAATGCGGTCGGCGACGACCTGCAATATATCCGCATCAACGGCACGCTGGTCGGCGGGCTGGTTGGGGTGCTGATCCACACGGTGGATGTGTTGATCTGACTCGTCGCCCCGCCTTCGCGGGGGCGACGGTTACAGACAGGCTGCCAACCCCTCTCGAAAGCTCGGATAGCGTGGAGTCCAGCCGAGCAGGCGTTTCGCCTTGCCGTTCGCGACGCGGCGGTTCTCAGCATAGAAGGCGCGCGCTGCGGGCGACAGGCCGGCTTCGTCGAGGGCCTGCAAAGGCGGCACCGGCGCGCCGAGCATCGCGCAGCCCCACTCGACGAGGCGGTTCTGGGGACAAGGTTCGTCATCGGCGAGGTTGTACACGCCCGGGGGGCCGCCGAACGACGCGATTACGCCGCTCGCGATGTCGTCGATATGGATACGGCTGAAGACCTGATCGGGCAGGGCGATGCGGTGCGCGCGGCCTTCGCCGATGCGGTCGAGGATGCTGCGCCCGGGGCCATAGATGCCGGGGAGGCGAAACACGCACATGTCGGCGCGCAACGCCTGCCAGGCCGCGTCTGCGGCGTTGCGGTCGGCGCGGCGGCCCTTGATCGGGGCGGTCTCATCGACCCACGCCCCGCCGGTGTCGCCATAGACGCCGGTCGATGAGAGATAGCCCGTCCATGTGGCGCCGGCGAGCGCGATCGCATCGCCATAATGGTCGAGCACCGGGTCGCGCCCGTCCGAGGGCGGAACCGACGACAGGATGTGCGTTGCCGGGCGCAGCGCGGCGAGCACCGCATCGCGGTCGCCGAACGCGAGCGTCCCGCCGCGACCATCGCGCGTCGTCCCGCTCACGTCCCAGCCGCGCGCCTCCAGCCGCCGCGCGAGGTGGCTTGCGGCATAGCCCATTCCAAAGATCAGCATCTGTCCCATCGCCGCGCCTTATTGCGCAGGCTGCGGCCCGCGCCTAGACCTGCCGGCATGACCGATGCCTCCTCGACGCCCGTCCTTCCCGTCACCATCCACCGCGGCGATTACCGACCGCCGGAATGGCAGGTCCCCGACGTCGCGCTCGATTTCGCATTGGGCATCGACGAGACCAAGGTGTCGGCCAGCCTGTCGATCGAGCGCCGTGCCGATACGCCGGTGCCGCTGACGCTGCGCGGCGACGCGATCACGCCGGTCGAGGTGCGCGTCGACGGCGCGGTGTGGAACGACTGGCGCATGCAGGGCCGCGACCTGATCGTCGATCTCGGCGACCGCATGGCGGCGACGGTCGAGGTCGACACGGTGATCGACCCGAGCGCCAACACCAATCTGATGGGCCTGTTCGCATCGAACGGCATGCTGTGCACGCAATGCGAGGCCGAGGGCTTTCGTCGCATTACCTTCCATCCCGACCGTCCCGACGTGATGAGCCGCTATCGCGTGCGCATGGCGGGCGACAAGACCGCCTTTCCGATCCTGCTGTCGAACGGCAATTGCGTCGAGCAGGGCGACGGTCCGGAGGGCACGCATTGGGCGTTGTGGGAAGACCCCTGGCCGAAACCCAGCTATCTCTTCGCGCTCGTCGCGGGCGACCTGATGGCCAACCGCGACAGTTTCACCACCGTTTCGGGGCGCGAGGTCGAACTCGGTATCTGGGTGCGCGCGGGCGATGAGGGCCGCACCGGCCATGCGATGCAGGCGCTCAAGGATAGCATGGCGTGGGACGAGCGCGTCTATGGCCGCGAATATGACCTCGACCTGTTCAACATCGTCGCGGTCAGCGATTTCAACATGGGGGCGATGGAGAATAAGGGGCTCAACGTCTTCAACACCCGTTACATCCTCGCCGACGCCGATACCGCGACCGACCTCGATTACGACGGCGTGCAGGGTGTCGTCGCACATGAATATTTCCACAACTGGTCGGGCAATCGCGTCACCTGCCGCGACTGGTTCCAGCTCAGCCTGAAGGAAGGCTTCACCGTCTTTCGCGACCAGAGCTTCTCGGCCGACATGGGATCGCCGCCGGTCAAGCGCATCGAGGATGTCCGCCTGCTCCGCGCCGCGCAATTCCCCGAGGATGCCGGGCCGCTGGCGCACCCGATCCGTCCCGACAGCTTTCAGGAAATCTCGAACTTCTACACCGCGACCATCTACAACAAGGGCGCCGAGATCATCCGGATGATGGCGACCCTGCTCGGCCCCGAGCGGTTCCGCGCCGGCACCGATCTCTATTTCGAGCGCCACGACGGCGAGGCGGCGACCTGCGAGGATTTTGTGCGCGCGATGGAGGAGGGCGGCGATATCGACCTGTCGCTGTTCCGCCGCTGGTACGAACAGGCGGGAACGCCGCGGCTGACGCTTGCACTGGCCGAGGCGGGCGGCGACTGGTTCCTCGACGTCGCGCAGACGGTGCCGCCGACGCCCGGCCAGCCCGACAAGCAGCCGATGATGATGCCGCTGCGCCTCGCCGCCTTCGCGATGGACGACAGCGGGGCGGCGCTGCCCGACACGCTGGTAACGCTGACCGGCGCGAGCCAGCGCGTGCCGCTCGGCAAGTTCGATGCGCGGCCGGCGCTGTCGGTCAACCGCGGCTTCTCGGCCCCCGTGATCGTCGATTATGTTCGCGCATCGGGCGAACTCGCCTGGCTCGCCGCGCATGATGACGATCCCTTTGCGCGCTATGAGGCGTTGCAGCAGTTGATGCTCGACACGCTGGTGGCGGCGGTGTCGGGCGAAACGGCCGACCATCAGGCGGTGATCGACGCGGTGGCGGGTACGCTCGCGGGCCGAGCGGACGATCCGGCCTTTGTCGCCGAAGCCGTGCTGCTGCCCAGCGAAGCCTTCGTCGGCGACCAGATGGTGACGGTCGATCCCGACGCGATCCGCCGCGAGCGGCTTGCGCTGCAGGCGGCGATCGGCCGCGCGCTCGAGGGCGAGTGGCGCGATATCGTCGCGGGTACCTGTCCGCCCGCGACCGACCTCGGCCCCAAGGCCAAGGGTGGCCGCCGCCTGCGCGGCGTCGCGATCGCCTATCTCGCCGCGACGGGCCTCGCCGATGTGCCGGCGCTGGTGTTCGGCATCTTCTCGAACGCCGACGGCATGACCGAGCGGCAGGCGGCGCTGGCGACGCTGGCGCATGGCGACAGCGACGAGCGGACGCACGCGCTCGACATCTTCTACCAGCGTTACCGCGACAATCCGCTGGTGCTCGACAAATGGTTCCAGGTGCAGGCCTGGTCGATGCGCCCCGACACGGTCGCAGCGGTGAAGGACCTCGCGGGACACCCCGATTTCACGCTGGCGAACCCCAATCGCGTGCGCTCGCTCTATGGCGCGCTGACCGGCAACCAGGCGGCGTTCCACCAGACCGACGGTGCGGGCTACAAGTTGATCGCCGACATGGTGATCGCGCTCGATCCGAAAAACCCGCAAACCGCAGCCCGCATGATCCCGCCGCTGGGCCGCTGGAAGCGCTTCGACGAGAGCCGCGCGGCTATGATGAAGGCGGAGTTGGAGCGCATCCTCGCGCAGCCGGGGCTGTCGCGCGATACCACCGAGCAGGCGAGCAAGAGCTTGATGGGGTGACGGCTGTTTTGGGGTGGGGAGCGGACATCCCAAATCCTCCCTGTCGCGCAGCGATGGGGAGGTGGCAGCGGCAAAGCCGCTGACGGAGTGGCCGACGCCGTCAGGCGTCGTGCAAGCTTTCGGCCCCTCCACCACGCCCTACGGGCGCGGTCCCCCTCCCCATGGCTTCGCCACAGGGAGGATATTTACGTCCGCTCCCGTCTGAAAATAGACACGCGTCAGTTCGCCGCGAAAAGCTTCGTTCCGGCGACGCCGATCACGATCAGCGCCATGAAGCCGATCTGCACCGCGCTGATGCGTTCGTCGAACAATATGATGCCGCCGATGATGACCCCGACCGCGCCGAGGCCGGTCCAGATGGCATAAGCGGTCCCGGCCGAAATGCCGCGCATCGCAAACGCCAGCAGCGCCATGTTCAAAAAGCTGAGCGAGATGGGGACGATGGAGGCTTGCCACGATCCGATCGTCGCAGCCCATTTGAGGCTGAGCGCCCAGCAGATTTCGGTAAAAACGGCGATCGCGAGGATGACCCACGCCATATATAGTCCTTTCGAGTCAGCGGGCTCGAAAGGAAAGGGCACAGCCGGAAACCCGGAAGAGGCTGCGCGTATCATTGGGCGATATTGTGTGGGTGCTATAGGGGGGTTAGAGTGAAAGGCAACCGGGGCGCATATTGAGGTTCGCAGCCATTTGGTTCGCCGTGCGACATCGCTCATATAGCCGTCGCCCTCGCAAAGACGAGACGGACTCCCAACCAAGCATGAGAGCCAATCGATATTCAACCTTGGTCCATTTACCGGCTTTACGCTTGACCGCTGTCCGACGTCGCTGCAGACATCCGCAACCGGGGAGTTGAGGGCTGTTTGTGATCAAACTTTTTGGGACGCTCGTGATGAGCGCAACCGCGTTGATCTTTACCTGTGACGCGGGCGCACAGGAAGCGTCGACGGCTTCGGAGCGCCTGCCCGACCTCAATGTGCCCGAGAAGCAGTGGGGGGATGATCGCAAGTATGTCATCCTTCACAAGGCCGGGGTCAACGTAGCAGAGGCTGAGACAGATTTCGGTTTTTGCTGGCGTTTCCTGCCGCATGGGGTGCAGCGGCGCGCGCCGAGCTTCGTTCCTTGGCGACAGGGGGTGGCCACGCGTCCGGTTTCCTACGACGGCGGCACCTATGGGTTGGTGGGCGCGGCGATTGGCGCGATCATTCAAGGGCCTCTGGAGCGCAGCATCCGCCAATCGCGCCTCTACGCCTGTATGCTGCCGCGCGGCTATGTGCGCTATCGGACCTCTGAAGAGGTCTGGGGCTACCTGAACGATGATGCGGACGCGCAGAAATCGATCCGGTTGCAGGCGCGGATCGCCGCCGGACCGGTGCCGCCAACCGCCAGGATGGAACCTTGATGAAGAGGCTCAAGCGATATGTCGCCATCGCGGCGTGGCTGTCGCTGGCGTCGGGCGTTGCGCAAGCGAAGGTCGATCCGGGCGTCCGCTTTATCAATGCTGACGAGCCCGTGGTCATAGCGCAGGACAAAGCGCTGGCGGTGCTTAGGATCCAGTCGCCATGGTCGATGATGTCCGCTTTTCTGATGCGCATCCCTTCGGTCGAGGAACTTAGCGCGTATGAGACGGCAAAGCGCGGAGCCTATGACAAAGCGGGCAAAAAGGCCGGTACTTACGAGAGCTTCGTCTTCGATTATCAAGGTGTGGCCAACTTCTACGAGTTTCCGGTCAAGAAGGCGATGATGCGCGGCGCCGTGGCGCTGGTGGTCGCGGAGTTGCCGCCGGGCGATTACATCCTCTACGGTGAGGGTTACTCCGGCTTTCTATACGAGTGTATGTGTTTCGGCACGGTGGGCTTCTCCTTGCGCGCGGGACAGGCGACCGACCTTGGAACCTTCCTGGTCGACAAGGCGTGGGAGCAATCTGCGGTTCCCGAACTGACCGAGGTGTCCGGTCTCGGTCGAATAGGGCGAATGGACTATGGCCTGTTCGCGGTAGGCTTGCGCCCGGCCCGACCCGGCGACATCGCCGTGCCGGGGCTCGATGCGGCGAAGATCGCACCGGCACGGTTTCATGCTATCGGGCCATTTATCGAGACCAATACGCTGCTGGCTACGAGGCTGGCGCCGGTGGAGGGCGTGCTGAGATATGATGGCGGTCGGGTGATCGACATTGCCAGTGGCAAGGAGGCACCGCCAAACTAGGCTGCCGGCGCGCGTTTTTACGCCCCCAGCCACTCCGCGACATCGACCGCGACCTTGTTCGCCGCCCTCTGCAGCGCTTCGCCCACCGGCTTCGCTTCGACCACGCCGCCCAGGCTTTCGCGCGCCTCGAAGCGGCGCTGGGTCACGCTCTTGCCGCCGGCGGCGACGAGCATCGCCTGATAGACCACCACCGCCTCGCCGGTGCGGGCGTCGACGCCGAATTCCATCAGCTGGCCGGCGAGCTGTTCGCCCGGCGCCGTCAGATATTGGCCTTCGTCGAGCACGACACGGCTGCTGCGCGCGGCGACGGTTTCGCTGATCAGGCGTTGGAACAGACGCTGCGGCGCCTCGACCCATTGCGCATCCTTGACATAGGCGACGCTGGCGCCGTCCTGCTGCACCGGGATGCGCTGGGTGCGCAGTTTCTGCGGCGCGGTGGGGATAAGGATCGTCAGCGTCGCGGCCTCGCCTGCCGTGCGCGCGGCGCCCGCGGGCGGGGCGGCATCGGCGTCGAGGGTCAGCAGGAAGGGCGGCGGCTTGGCGCCGAAGCTGACGCAGGCGGACAGCGTCGCCGCACCGAGGATGAGCAGCAAGGGCGTGCGGAGACGGCGGGTCATGCGGAAAATCCTCATTGCTTGTAATCGGGCAGCTTGCTGCCGCTGATGACGGCGCCGACGCCCTGTTGGTCGAGCTTGTCGGTCAGGCTGGACAGCGAGGTCGACGTGCGGCGCAGGTCGCGGATCAGTGCGTTCGCCTCGGGGATCGTCGTTTCGCTGAAGGTCTTGAGGCCGGGCCGCGCGTCGGCGATCGCGCCTTCGAGGGTCTTCATCGAGGTGTTGGCGGCCTTCAGCGTGTCGGCGAGATTTTTCATCGCAGGATCGACATTGCGGTCGATCGTGCCCTGCGCCGACGCGGCGAGATTGCCGATCTGTTCGGCGGCGACCCCGGTCTGCTGGATCGCGATGCGCGTGTCGGCGAGCGCGCGTTCGATCGCCGGACCGTTGCGTGCGAGGATCGCGGTCGATTGCTCGACATTGGCGAGGATGCCGGCGAAGCTTTCCTGATTGCGGTCGTCGGCAAGCTCGGCGAGGCGTTCGGTGAGCGTCGACAGGCGCTGGAGCAATTGCGGTGCGGTATTGAGCAGTTCGCCGAGGCCGCCGACCCGGTTGGGGATGACGGGCTTGCCGTCGGGCCCCTTGTCGGTGATCGGCGGCGCGCCCTTGACCCCGCCGGCGAGCGAAATCTGCGATACGCCGGTGAAGCCGACGCCTTCCAGTGCCGCGGTGGTACCCTGTACGATCGGGACGCCCTCGTTCACCTCGATGCGGACGCGGACGAATTGCGGGTCGTCGGGAAGCAGCGCGATCCGGGTGACCTGGCCGACCGGGACGCCCGAATATTGCACCTGAGCGCCCTTGTTCAGCCCGTCGACCGACTGCTTGAAATAAATGTCATATTCGCGCTTGTCGCCGCCGCTGTCGTTGGCGAGCCAGACGACGAAAAAGGCGAGCGCCGCGGTAAAGAGAAGGACGAAGGCCCCGACGAGGACGTTGTTCGAGCGAGTTTCCATCAGCTGTTCCTATCGCCGCTGCGCGGTTTGGTTCCCGCTTGCCGCAGCCCGGCCGCGCGGTCCGTTGAAATAATCCTGTATCCATGGATGCTCGGTGGCAAGCAGTTCCGGAATGGTGCCGATCGCGATCACCTTCTTCTCGGCGAGCACCGCGACGCGGTCGCAGGTCGCATAGAGCGAGTCGAGATCGTGGGTGATCAGGAAAACGGTGAGTCCCATCGTGTCGGCAAGCTCGCGGATCAGCTCGTCGAACTTGGCGGCGCCGATCGGGTCGAGGCCGGCGGTCGGCTCGTCGAGGAAGAGCAGCGCAGGGTCGAGCGCCAGCGCGCGGGCGAGGCCGGCGCGCTTGACCATGCCGCCGGAAAGCTCGGCGGGATATTTGGGCCCCGCGTCGGGGGGCAGGCCGACCATCGCGACCTTGTAGGCGGCAATCTCGTCGAGCAGTTTCTGGTCGAGGCGCGGGTAATATTCGCGCAGGGGGACCTGGATATTTTCGGCGACGCTGAGCGTCGAGAACAGCGCCCCGCCCTGGAACATCACGCCCCAGCGGCGGCGGAGGTCGCGCGATTCCTCTTCGTCGGCGATGGTGTCGAGCGACTTGCCATAGACCTCGATCTCGCCGGCGTCGGGGGTCTGCAGTCCGATGATCGAGCGCATCAGCACCGACTTGCCGGTGCCCGAGCCGCCGACCACGCCGAGGATCTCGCCCGACCGGACGTCGAGGTCGAGATGGTCGTGGATCACCGCGTCGCCGAACTTGTTGACCAGCCCGCGCACGCAGATCGCGCGGTCGAACTGTTCGGGGCGCACCGCGTCGGCGGCGGCGATTTCCTCGCGGACTTGCTGTTCCTCGGCTTCGTCGGCCATCAGTTCCATCCGATCGACGAGAAGAAGACCGCGAAAAAGGCGTCGAGCACGATGACGAGGAAGATCGCGGCGACGACCGCGGAGGTGGTGCGCTGGCCGACCTCCTCAGCATTCTGGCGCACCTGCATGCCCTCGTAACAGCCGGTGACGCCGATCAGCACCCCGAACACCGGCGCCTTGATCAGCATCGCCCAGAAATCGGTCATCGGGATGATGTCGCGGAGCAGCTGAATGTAAGTGAGCGGCGGGATTTCGAGCCCGATCCAGCAAAAGACGCCGCCGCCGATGATCGCGCAGATGCTGGCATAGAAGCCGAGCAGCGGCATCAATATCGTCGCGGCGGCGACGCGCGGCAGCACGATCGCCTCCATCGGCGAGACGCCGATCGTGCGCATCGCGTCGATTTCCTCGGTCAGCTTCATCGTACCGATCTGCGCCGCGAAGGCGCTGCCCGAGCGGCCGGCGACCATGATCGCGGTCATCAACAGGCCGAGTTCGCGGATCGAGGCGCGGCCGACGAGGTTGATCGTGAACACCTCCAGCCCGAATTGCCGCAGTTGCACCGCGCCCTGTTGCGCGATGACGATGCCGATCAGGAAGGTCATCAGCCCGATGATGGGGAGGGCGTCGACGCCGACGGTCTGGAACCGCGTGACGATGGCGTTCCAGCGCAGGCGGCGGCGCGCGCGGATCTGGGTGCCGAGCGCCATGATCATCGCGCCGAAGAAGCCGATGATGCCGAGCAGTTCGCGCCATATCGCGCTGCTGGCGACGCCGAGCTGTTCGAGCATGCGGATCAACGGCGGACGGCGGTCGCGATGAACGCGATATTCGCTCTTGTCGCTGGCCAGCGCTTCGAGCAGCCGCTGCGCTTCCTCGCTGGCGCCGGTGACCGTCGCGCCATGGTCGCGCACGGTGCGGGTGACGATCCACGCGCCGACCGTGTCGATGCGTTCGATCGCGGAGAGGTCGAGCGAGGCGATCGGGCCGAGCGCATCGAGCCGCGCGGGCAGGTCGCCGAGCCGCGCGAGCGTCAGCCGCCCGGTGAAGCGGACCGCGACGCCGTCGGCGCCGTCGCTTTGTTCGAAGTCCGCCCTGGCCACCATCGTGCGACGACATTGTATTATTTGGCGAATAACGGCAAGCCATTCCACGGGTCGGTTCGTCGCGATTGGGTGGCCTTGGCCGCCGCGCCGCCGCGCGCTAAGGCGTTGCCCATGGATGATAATATCGTCGTTTCCGAACCAGCGCCCGCGCACCGCATCGCGATGTACGATATGGACCGCACGATCACGCGTGCGGGAACCTACAGTGGTTTCCTGATGCATGTGGTGCGCCGCCGCCAGCAATGGCGGATGTTGCTGACCCCGCTCGTCGGGCTGGCGGGCCTCGCCTATTCGCTGCGACTGATCGACCGGTCGCGGCTGAAGGCGATCAATCTGCGGTTGCTGGTGGGGCCGCGTTTCCGCCGCGACGAGATCGCGCCGCTCGCCGAAAGCTATGCCGACAAGGTGGTCGCGCGCGGATTGCACGGCGCGGCGCTCGCGCAGTTGGAGGCCGATCGTGCGGCGGGGTACCGCGTGCTGCTCGCGACCGCATCCTTCCATCTTTATGTCGATGCGATCGCGAAGCGGCTGGGGATCGCCGACGTCCTCGCGACCCGCCTCGACGAGCCCGACGGGGCGGATCATGTCCACGCCCGGCTTGCGGGTGACAATTGTTATGGCGAGGCGAAGTTCGCGCGCATTTCGGACTGGATGGCGGCGAACGCGATCACGCGCGATGCCGCGCATATCCGTGCCTATTCGGACCATGTGTCCGACCATCCGATGCTGCGTTTCGCCGACGAGGCGGTGGCGACGACGCCATCACGCGGCCTGAAGAAGCTGGCGCCGACGATGGGGTGGTCGGTCGTCGATTGGCGGGGACGGAAATAGGTTTAATCGGTTCCGTCATTGCGAGCGAAACGAAGCAATCCAGAGCGGTTTACGCCTGCCCTAGATTGTCGCGTCGCTTCGCTCCTCGCAATGACGAATTTAGACCGCGTCCAGCGCCTGCGCAAAATCGGCGATCAGGTCATCGGCATCCTCGATGCCGATCGAGATGCGCACCAGATTGTCGGTGATGCCCAGCGCCTTCTTGCGCGCGTCGGGGACCGACAAATGCGTCATCGCGGCGGGATGGCTCGCGAGGGTTTCGGTGCCGCCGAGGCTGACCGCGAGCTTGGCGATCTTGAGCGCGTCGAGGAAGCGGAAGCTTTCCTCCTCGCCGCCCTTGATGAACAGCGAGAAGGTCGAACCGGCGCCGGTGCAATGGCGGTCGAAGATGTCCTTCTGCGATCCCTCGGGCAGGAAGCCCAGATAGCCGAGTCCGTCGACCTTCGGATGATCGCGGAGGAACGCGCAAACCTTTTCGGCGTTTTCGCCGGCGCGGCTCATGCGCAATTCGATCGTTTCGAGGCTGCGCAGCAGCATCCACGCGGTGTTGGGGTCGCAGATGGTGCCGATGGTGTTGCGCATCATCCGGATCGGGCCGAGCCAGTGCTTCGAGCCGACGACCCCGCCCGCGACGAGGTCGCTGTGCCCGCCGGCATATTTGGTCAGGCTGTAGAGGGTGATGTCGGCGCCATGCGCGAGCGGTTTCGACCAGAGTGGGCCGAGGAACGTGTTGTCGATCGCGATCGGCGGGCGCGCGCCCTCGGCGAAGGCGGCGTCGGTCGCGGCGCGCATCGCCTGGACGTCGACGAGCGCGTTGGTCGGGTTCGCCGGGCTTTCGAGATAGACCATCGCGACCTTGCCGCCCTGCGCTTCGGCCATTTCCTTGGCGCGGGTCAGGATCGCGTCCATCTCGGCGCGCGAGGCTTCGGCGGGGAAATCCACATAAGTGGCGCCGAAGCGCGACAGGATACGACCGATCAGCGTTTCGGTCGCGGCATAGAGCGGACCCGAATGGACGATGACGTCGTTCATGCTGACATGCGCGAGCAGCAGGGTAGCGATCGCCGACATGCCCGACGAGAAGACGAGCGCATCCTCGGCCTTTTCCCAGACGCCCAGGCGGGCCTCCAGGATTTCCTGGTTCGGGCCGTTGAAGCGCGAATAGACGAGGCCGTCGGCGCCGCCGGGACGCTTGCCGGTGATCCCCTCGAAATGGCGCTTGCCCGCGGCGGCGCTTTCGAAGGCGAAGGTCGAGGTGAGAAAGATCGGCGGTTTGAGCGAACCTTCCGACAGCGTCGGGTCATAGCCATACCCCATCATCAGCGTGGTCGGCGACAGCTCGCGGCCGCCGATTTCGGTGACGTCCTTCTTGGGTGCGCGGCGCGGCGTGGTGCCGGTGAGGTCGGCGTTGTCGATGGGGGGCATAAGAAAGACTCCTGCGCAATATAGTTTCAAATGCCACTAACGCGCTTTTGACCGCCGGTCACCCGGCGATTGGTCAATCCTCGACGATCAGGCTGCGATCCTTCGTTTCGGGGAGCATCAGCGTTGCGACGCCTGCGGCGGCGATGATGAAGGCGACGTAGAAATAAAACAGCCACTCGACCCCCGCGCCCTTCAGTCCGAGCGCGACCATTTCGAGCGTTCCCGCGAAGATCGCGTTGCCGATGGCATAGGGCAGGGCGACGCCAAGACCCCGGATATGCGCGGGGAACAGTTCGGCCTTCACCAGCGCATTGTTGGCGCTGTAGCCGCTTTGCAGCGTGATCGGGATCATGATCAGCAAGGTCGCGACGATCGGTGAGGTCACCGTCTCGAGCGTCAGGAAGGTCGGCACCGCGGCAATCGCGCCGCCGATTCCGAACAGCAGCAGCATCGGCTTGCGCCCGAATTTGTCGGCGAGCGCGCCGAACACCGGCTGCATCGCGGTAAACCAGAGGAGGACGGCGGCGATGATATAGGTCGCGGTCGCCTTGTCGAAGCCCACGGTGTTGAACAGATATTTCTGCATATAGCTGGTGTAGGTGTAAGCGCCGAGCCCACCGCCCGCCGACAAGATGCCGACGAGGATCGATTCGCGGCGATGCTCTTTCCACAACAGCTTCGCGGTCGAGGCGGGGCGGTCGACCGCCTGATTCTGGAATGACGGCGTTTCGGCGAGGTTGCGGCGGAGCACATAGACGCCGAGCGCAAGCAGCGCCCCGATGACGAAGGGAATGCGCCAGCCCCAGGCGGTGAGTTGCTCCTCGGTCAAAAAGCCCTGCAGCACCACCGCGACGAAGATCGCGCAAAGCTGGCCGCCGATCAGCGTCATATATTGGAAGCTGGCCCAGAAACCGCGATTCTTGCGCGGCGCCATCTCGGAGAGATAGGTGGCGCTGGCGCCATATTCGCCGCCGAGCGACAGGCCCTGTAGCATGCGCGCGACGAGCAGCGTTGCGGGGCCGAACAGCCCGGCGACCGCATAGGTGGGGGCGACGGCGATCAGCAAGGAGCCGCTGAACATCAAGGCGACCGACAGCGACAGCCCCGCCTTGCGTCCGCGCGTGTCGGCGAACCGCCCCATCACCCAGGCGCCGATCGGCCGCATGATGAAACCGACGGCAAAGATCGCGGCGGTGCTCAGCAACTGCGCGGTGGGGTCGGCCTTGGGGAAGAAGACCGGCGCGAAATAGATCGCGAAAGAGGCGTAGGCGAACCAGTCGTACCATTCGACCAGATTGCCGAGCGACCCGCCGACGATCGAAACCAGCCGTTTGCGCGGTATCGCCAGGCTCTTCATCCGCATCCCCCTTTTTTGCCATCATCCCGGCGAAGGCCGAGCTCTCGCCGGCGCGTCACGATGCGGGGCTGAGATCCCGGCCTTCGCCGGGATGACGGATGATTATGTATCAGCGGATTCCAATCACCGATAGCTGGCGGCCATAGCTGTTCTCGGCTTTATGGCAGGCGCGGCGATAGCTGAAATAGTCTTCCGCCTCGGCATAGGTGTCGTGTCCGCCGATGGCAATTCGCGTCACCCCGGCGGCGGCGAGGCGCGCGGCGACATAGGCCGCGATGTCGAACATCGCATGGCCGGGCTTGCCGGCGGCGAAGAAGCGCTCGTTGGCGCGATCGTCGGTCAGGAAGGTGGCGACGAAGCCTTCGTCGACCTCGTAGGAGGCGCGCCCAATGCACGGGCCGATCGCGACCGCGATATTGGCGCGCGCGGCGCCCAGGCTTTCCATCGCGGTCAGCGTCGCGTCGGTCACCCCGGCGAGCGCGCCCTTCCAGCCGGCATGCGCTGCACCGACGACGCCGGCTTGGCGGTCGGCGAAAAGGACGGGGACGCAATCGGCGGTCAGGATGCCGAGCAACAGGCCGGGCGTCCGGGTCGCGAGCGCGTCGGCCTCGGGGCGGGCGGCGAGGTCGGTTTCGCCGTCGACGACCATGCAGCGATTGCCATGGACCTGATAGAGTCCGGTCAGCGCCGCGCCGGGCAACACGGCTTCGGTAACGCGGCGGCGGTTCTCGGCGATCAGCGCCGGGTCATCGTCCGATCCGAGGCCGCAGTTGAGCGACGCGAGGTCGCCGGTCGAGACGCCGCCGCGCCGGCCGAAGAAACCATGGGGGACGTCGGCGAGCGCGTCGGACCGGACGAAGGGGACGCTCACAGGTCGAGCCGGAAGAAGCGGTCTTCGTCGACATGGTTGCCGACACGAAACGCATTGCGGCCGACGTCGTAGAAACCATAGCGGCGGTACACCGCCTGTGCGCGCGGATTGTCGGTGAAGACCGAGAGATAGAGGATCGAGGCGCGCGCGCGCGCCCAGCCGATGCCCCAGTCCATCAGCGCGGTGGCGACGCCGGTGCCCTTGGCGGCGTCGGCGAGATAGATCTGGTGGAGTTCGACCGCGTCGTCGGTCGGCTGGTCGGCGGGAAGCTCGAAGTCGAGCGGGCCCATCTTGGCGTAACCGAGGATCGCGCCGGCATCGTCGCGGACCATCGCGATCGACCAGTCGGGATCGGCGATCTGGGCGCGGAACCGGTCGGGCGGGTTCCATGTCGACAGGAAGAGCGCGAGGTCGGCGGGGTCGTAGATATGCCCGAAGGTGGCGGTAAAGGCCGTATTGGCGAACGCCGACAGTGCCTCGGCGTCGGCGATGGTGGCGGGAGTGAGGACGATCATGCGGCAAATCCTGCGGGGTGGGGCCAGGGCGGGGCGAAGGCGGTGAGGATCTGGAACAATTCGCCCATCTCGCCCGCCTCGACGAGGCGGTGGCGCTGGCCCTCGAGTTCTTCGGCGCGGGCGGGCGAGGCGGCGATCAGCGATTGGAGCCGCGCGTCGATCCCGAGCCGCTGGAGCCACAGGCCCTGGCCGACGGGACCGGCGACGGTGAGCCCGCCGCGCCGCGCCGCCGCGGTGAGTGCGGTGAAATCGACATGCGCGGTGAGGTCGACCTCGCCGGCGCGCTCGAAGGGGTCGGCGTAGCGGTGGCTGGATACCGCTTGCAGCGTGTCGCCCGCCGCGGGGCCGCGATAGCCGTAATCGATCGCGAGTATCGCGCCGCCGCTGTGCGCGATGCGCAGCGCGCAGCCGTGCATGACCGCGGACGCGGCGGGGCTGGTTTCGACGACCGTCCCGACGGGCTGGGTGCGGAGCAGGGGCGCGACGTCAGCGTCGACCGGGGTGTCGCCATGCTGCGTCACGAGCCGCGCGCCGTCGCGTGCGACCAGCCGCTCGCGCCAACCCTCTGGGGTCGCGACGAGTTGGCGGATCGGCAGCGCGTCGAAAAACTCGTTGGCGACGATGAGCAGCGCCGCGTCGCCGGGCAGGCTTTCGATCGTGTCATGGTGCGTTCCGTCGGGGACGCGCGACAATTGCGCCGCACGCAGCGCCGGGCTGGTTTCGACCAGTTCGACGCCGACGGGGTCGCAGCCGAAACGCCGCATCGCGCGCAGCGCATCGGCGGCGAGGGTACCCCGACCGGGGCCGAGTTCGACATAGCGAAAGGCCGGACGCCCGGCGCGATCCCACAGGTCGGCGCACCAGATGCCGACGAGTTCGCCGAACATCTGGCTGATCTCGGGCGCCGTCGTGAAATCGCCCGCGGCGCCGAGCGGGTCGCGGGCCGCGTAATAATGGCCGTTCGCCGCCGCCATATAGTCGGCGAGGCTGACCGGGCCGTCCGTCCAGAGGCTTTCCAGCGGACTCTCGTCAGGCAACGCTGTCGGGCCCGGCGATCGGTTCGACGCGCTGGCGGCGGCGCTTGGCGGTGAGGACCAGCCACAGGCCGATCACGATCATCGGCACGGTGAGCCATTGCCCCATCGACAGCCCGGTGCTTTCGACGACCCACATCCGCTGGCTGTCGGGGTTGCGGACGAACTCGACCGCGAAGCGGCTGACGCCATAGATGATCGACGCCATGCCGACGAGCAGGCCCGGCTTGTAGCGCGCATCGGTACGCCAGAAGAGCCAGGTGAGGACCGCCATCATCAGCAGCCCTTCGAGGCCGGCTTCGTAGAGCTGGCTCGGATGGCGCGGCAGCGGGCCGGCCTCGCCGGGGAAGATGATCGCCCAGGGAACATAGGAAATGCGCCCCCACAGCTCGCCGTTGACGAAATTGGCGATGCGGCCGAGGAACAGGCCGAAGGGGATGACGCACGCGACATAGTCGCAGAAGCGCAGGAAGCTGAGCTTTTCCTTGCGCGTCACATACCAGATCGCGATCAGCACGCCGATGACGCCGCCGTGCAGCGACATGCCGCCGTCCCACAATTTGAAGATCGTCGCGGGCTTCTGGATATAGGCTTCCAGATTATAGAAGAGCACATAGCCGAGGCGGCCGCCGAGGATGATGCCGAGCATCGCATAGAAGATCATGTCGTCGGCGTGGCGGCGCGCCATCGGGGCGCCGGGCTGGTCGATCAGCTTGAGCAGATACCAGTAACCGAGGAAGATGCCGGCGAGATAGGCGAGCGCATACCAGCGGATCGGCCAGCCGAAGACGCTGAACGCGATCTCGGAGTTTTCCCCCATGAGATCGTGGAAGTTCACATATTGCGTTGCTTCGGCTAAGGTTGCAAAAAGAAACATATAGTCGCGCTGTCCTTCCCCAGGAGAGGCCTCCCCATAAGGGGTATGGCGAGCGAGACCAAGAGGAGAGATGCCCGATGCCATCCGCGCTCGATTTGCGCCTGGAAGCCGCCTATAATCTGATCACGGGTCCCGGCGGCCCGATCCAGGTCGGAACGGTCGAACGTTTTGGCCGGGACCTTCCCTTTATTACGAACGCGCCGACCAACCTTGCCGATTATGTTGCCTTTTTTGCTGCGCAGCATGCCGATGCGACCTTCCTCGTCGAGGGCGACGAGCGGCTAAGCTTCGGCCAGGTCTATGCCGCGGCGCGCAAGGTCGCGGCGGGATTGATCGAGGGCCATGGCGTCGAGCGCGGCGACCGCGTCGGCATCGCGATGCGCAACGCCAATGCCTGGTGCGTCACCTATATCGGCGTACTGCTCGCGGGCGGCTGCGCGACCTTGCTCAATGGCTGGTGGCAGGGCGGTGAGCTGGCCGCCGGCATCGCCGACAGCGAGGCGAAACTGGTGATCGCCGACGTCCAGCGCGCCGCGCGACTCGCGGAGGTCGCGCATGGCGCGAAGGTCGTCACGCTCGACCTGTCGCAGCCGATCGATGCGGCGATCGCGCCGATCACGTCGGCGGGCGGCAGCGCGGATACGGTTTTACCGGTGCTCACCGGTCAGGACCTGGCGACGATCCTCTTCACCTCGGGCTCGACCGGCCAGTCGAAGGGCGCCTATTCGCGCCACGAGGCGGTGGTGCAGGCGATCTTCAACTATGTGACCCAGACCGCGAGTATCGTGCACCTGTTGACGCAGGACGGGCTGATGTCGGACATTCAGCCCGCGACCCTGATCTGCACGCCGCTGTTCCACGTCACCGCCGAAATCCCGGTGTTCCTGCAGAGCATGGCGCTGGGGCGGAAACTCGTTCTGATGCCCAAGTGGAACGCCGAAGAGGCAATGCGGCTGATCCAGGATGAGCAGTGCAATTATTTCGTCGGCGTGCCGCTGATGAGCTATGAGATCCTGACCCATCCGAACCGCAAGAACTACGACCTGTCGACGTGCAAGAGCTACGCCGGCGGCGGCGCCCCGCGCCCGCCCGAACATGTGAAGCGGCTGTCCGAAGAGATGGGCGATGCCAAGCCCCTGCTCGGGTACGGGCTGACCGAGACCAATGCGGTCGGTTGCGGCATCATCAACGAAAATTACCTCGCCAAGCCGATGTCGACCGGCCCGGCGTCGAAGCCACTGGTCGACCTCGCGATCCTCGACGACAATGGCGACGAACTGCCGCAGGGCGGGGTCGGCGAGGTGTGCATGCGTTCGGTTGCCAATTTCGAGGGCTATTGGAACAACCCGGCAGCGACGAAGGCGGCGTTTTTCGACAGCGGCTATTTCCGTTCGGGCGACCTCGGTTACGTCGACGAGGACGGCTATCTGTTCATCGTCGACCGCAAGAAGGACATCATCATCCGCGGCGGCGAGAATATCAGCTGCCAGGAAGTCGAGGCGGCGATCTACGAACATGCCGACGTCAACGAATGCGCGGTGTTCGGCCTGCCCGACGAGCGGCTGGGCGAGGTCGTCGGCGCGGTGATCTGGGTGAAGCCCGGGTCGACGGTCGACGACGGCGCGATGTGTTCGTTCCTCAGCGGGCGGCTGGCGCCGTACAAGGTGCCGTACAAGATCTGGATGTCGAACGCGGCGCTGCCCAAACTCGGCAGCGAAAAGATCGACAAGGTGTCGCTCAGGAACCAATATCGCGCGCAGTTCGCGACCGAGGTCGCGGCGTAACCAAAGCGAGGAACGAAGCGAATGGGGGATATGGCCCAGCCTGAAGCCCCCACCGTTCCGCCCGGCGCGGAGCAGCCGCGGTGTGTCTATCGCCACCGGCTGCCGACGCGCATCTGGCATTGGGTCAATGCCGTCACGCTGCTCATCCTGCTGATGAGCGGACTGATGATCTTCAACGCCCATCCGCGCCTCTATTGGGGGCAATATGGGGCCAACCCCGACCACGCCTGGTTCGCGGTCGGGGCGACGCCGACGACCGGCTTCGTGCGGATCGGCGAGACGCGGATCGAGACCACCGGGGTGCTCGGACGCTGGACCGATGGGCAGGGCGTCGAACAGACCTGGGCCTTTCCCGGCTGGGCGACGATTCCGACCAGCTACAGCCTCGCCGACGGGCGGCGCTGGCATTTGTTCTTCGCCTGGGTCCTCGCGATCGGGCTGACGCTCTATATGATCTGGACCGCGATCGGCGGGCATTTGCGACGCGACCTGCACGTCCGGCGGTACGAATGGTCGCCGCGCCATATCTGGCACGACATCAAGGATCATGCCCGGCTGCGCTTTCCCAAGGGGGAGGCGGCGGCGCGCTATAATATCTTGCAGAAGCTGAGCTACATCGGGGTGATCTTTGTCCTGCTGCCGCTGATGATCTTCACCGGACTGACGATGTCACCGGGGATGGGCGCGGCGTGGCCGTGGTTGCTTGATATCTTCGGCGGGCGCCAGTCGGCGCGTTCGCTCCATTTCATCGCGGCCTGGCTGCTCGTCGCGTTTTTCTTCGTCCATATCGTCATGGTGTTGCTCGCGGGGCCGGTGAACGAGATCCGTTCGATGGTCAGCGGCTGGTTCAGATTGCCGCCGGAGAAGGGCGAATGAGCGATATCCTTCTTCCCCGCCGCCAGTGGATCGCGCGCGCGGGCGGGCTGGTCGCGGCGGCCGGCGCGCTGCCGCTGCTCGCCGGATGCGACGCGATTAACGAGGCACCGATCACGCGCAAGATATTGTCGATGGGCGAGGACATGCATCGCGGCAGTCAACGCGCGCTGATGGACCGCGACGCGCTGGCGCGCGAGTTCGGCCGTGCCGACCTGTCGCCGGTGTTCCGTTCGAACGGGACGAAGCTGCCGCCGGGCGCGGCCTATGCCGGCCATGCCGCGACCGGGTTCGCCGACTGGCGCGTCGCGGTGACCGGGCTGGTGGCCAAGCCGCTGTCGCTGTCGATGGCGGATATCCGTACGATGCCGCAGCGGAGCCAGATCACCCGCCACGACTGCGTCGAGGGGTGGAGCGCGATCGGCGAATGGACCGGGGTGCAACTCCGCCGCATCCTCGCTGCGGCGCAGCTCAAGGACGCCGCGCGCTTCATCGTCTTCCGCTGCGCCGACCGCATCGGCGACGCGCTCTATTATGAAAGCTGCGATCTGATCGACGCGCTGCATCCGCAGACGATCCTGGCGTGGGCGCTCAATCGCGAGCTGCTGCCGATCGCCAACGGCGCGCCGCTGCGGCTGCGGATCGAGCGCCAGCTGGGGTATAAGCACGCCAAATATGTCACCGGGATCGAAGCGGTCGCCAGCCTCGATGGCATCGGCGCGGGCAAGGGCGGCTATTGGGAGGACCGCATCGATTATGAATGGTATGCGGGGATTTAGGCCGGATATTTCGCGTTCATCGCGTCCCAGGTCAGCGCCACCAGCCTTTCCAGCACGCCCAGATCGACGTCGCCCAGCTTGTTGATATAGAGGCAGACCTTGCTCGTCTTATGCTTGCCAAGCGCCGCGAACAGCGCGTCGGCCTCGGCTTGGCGGTCGCCATAATCCTCCATCAAATAGAGGGTGATCGCCGCCTTGCGCGGGCTGAAGCCGGCGCGGGCCATCGTGCCCGAATGGCCGCTGTCGTAGCGATAGTCATAGCTGCCGTAGCCGATGATCGACGGCCCCCACATCTTCGGCTCGAGGCCGGTAACGCGGCGGTGGATCGCGTCGATCACCGGCGCCTCCTCGCGGCGGCGTTCTTCGGGGAGCGCGGCGATATAGTCGGCGACGGTTACCTCGGTCGCCCTGGTCTTGATCTCGGTCTTGGCCATCTCGCTTCTCCTAGGTTTCGGCGCGGCGCATCAGCAGGCGCGCGGCGGGGCCGAAACCGACCAGCGCGGCGCCGAGGAAGGGCAGGGCAACGACCCATAGCCGCACGCCGGTAACGCCGAGCGGACTGGCGATGCTGATCGCGGCGGTCATCGCGAGCCCGGTGCAGATCATCAGCATGCCGAGGATCAGGCGCGCATGGGTGACGTCGCCCTCTGCCGCCTTGCCGCCGCTCTCGTAGCGGGCGAAGAGCAGGATGAAGGGGAAGAGCAAAGCGATATAGAGCGCGAACCAGATCGGACGTGCCAGCCACCACTCGGTACTCCCCGGCTCGACATGCAGGCCGATGCCGCCGAGCAGCCAGGCGGCAATCATCACCAGCACGAAGGCGGTGAGGTGCCAGAGATAGACGGTCATGATCATGCCGTTGATCAGAACCACCGTCGTCCATGCGGTGAGGCCATCGAGCATCTTGCGCGCGGATTTTTCGAGCGCGAGCGCGAGCCCGGTCTGCGCGATGCCGAGCGCGAGCAGCGCCAGCGTCGGCGGCATCGAATTGCTGAGCTTCGAACCCGGCACGCCGATCATTGCGACCGGATAGGGGCCAAGGCCAACGAGCAGGCCGAGCGCGACCAGGCCCGCCGCCGCCCAGAGCAGCGGCGCGGCGATTCGCCCGTCGTGCCAAGCATAGCCGAGCTGGTGGATCGCGACCCAGACGAAGACGAAGTTCAGGAAATTGACATAGGGAATGCCATATTGCAGCGTCGCGATGTCGATCACGACCGCCGCCGCGACGAGGGCGAAGAAAGACGTGAGGCCAAAGCGCCGCCACGCTGCATGGCTCCACGGCGTCAGCGCGGTGACGATCAGATAGACGGCGAGGAACCACACAGGGACGAGCGCGAGTTGCGTCGCCATCTTGACCACCGCGCGGTCGATGCCGGCCTGCGTGCCGAACAGCGTGACCAGCGCCCAGATCAGCAGCAGCGGCAGCACGGGGTTGATCAGTCGCCGGACGCGCGCCGCGAACCAGGTCGTGAAGCGCCCCCCGTTTCGCTGCGTCGCCGCCCAGGACAGGCCGTTCGAGAAACCGCCGACGAGGAAGAAGAGCGGCATGACCTGGAACCCCCAGGTCAGCCACTGTGTCCAGGGCAGGATGCCGAGCAGATGCCCGCCCTCGACCGCGCCGTCTTTCATATAGGGCGCGGCGACGAGCCAGTGGCCGACGACGACCGCGAGGATCGAAAAGGCGCGCAGGAAATCGACATAGCGATTGCGTGTCGGCGGCGCCGCCTCGGCCATCGCGCGGGCGCGCGACCAGAGCGTCCTTTTAGGCGGCGTCGCGATGTCCATAAATCTCTCCTCGCCGGACAAGTGGACGGGAAAGAATGATAAAGTGTTAGCCACGATCCGCAACGGTCGTCCGCGCGGCCGCCGCGTCGGTACCTTCCTGTCCGAAGGCAAGGACACGGGTGTCGTACCAATCCTCCCTGTCGCGAAGCGACGGGGAGGTGGCAGCCGCGAAGCGGGTGACGGAGGGGCCGACGCCGTCCAGGCGTCGTGCGACCTTTCGGCCCCTCCACCACCGCCTGTGGCGGCGGTCCCCCTGCGGCCATTGGGAGGATTATTCACCCGTCGCAGTCGCTCCAATAATCCTTGTTCGTGGTGCAGCTTTGCAGCCCCGAATAATGGTTCACCAGGCACACGGTCTTCATCGGGCAGGCCTTGAACACGCGCGGCTTGTACTCGGGGGGCGCCTTGGCCTTGGTGAAGGCGCCGACGACCTGCGCGCGGAGCGGGATCAGTTGGCCGCGGATGTTGTCGTCGCCGCGCGCGATGCCCTCGTCCATCCAATAGAGAATCTCGTCTTCATGCGGCAGCGGGTTCTTGAGCTGGAGCAACGACGACGCCGCCATCACGGCGCCATAGGGTTCGCCCTGGTCGGCGACGATCCGCGATAGACGATAGGCGAGGTCGAAATCCTTCTTGGTGCCGGTGCCGCTGTTGATCATGTCGAACGCCATGATCACCGCATAGAAATGCCCGCGCTCGGCGGCGGACTTGAAGGCGGCGAAGGCCTTTTTCGGGTCCTTTTTGGTGCCGATCCCTTCGAGATGATAGAGTCCGGTGCGATAGATGGCGTCGATATGGCCCGCCGCCGCCGACTGGCTGAGCAGTTCAAACGCCTTGGCCGGGTCCTTCTTGCCGCCGATGATCCCGGCGCCATAGAGGGTGCCGACCGAATAGAGCGCGACCGGGTCGCCAAGGTCGGCGGCCTGCTCGATCAGCGCCAGCCCGTCCTGCGGGGTGCCGCCGGCGACGCTGCTGTTGATCCATGCGTGGCCGATCTCGCTGAGCGCGGCGGGGTCCTTCTGTTTCTGCGCATAGGCGAGCGCGGCGTCGCGGCCTTCGGTCGTGCGAATATACCAGTTGCCGCCGCGCGCGGTCATTTCGGGCAGCGGCGCGGGGCAGGGGGTGCCGGCATTGGCGCCCGCCTCATAGCTTTGCGCCCACGCCAGCGCCGCCGCCGACGGGCTGGTCCCCGCCTTCTTCTCCGCCACCAACCGGTCATAGGCGTTATGGCAATCGACATTCTGGTTATATTCGCGGGTGGGGTCGGGCATCGCGCCGCCGGCGCTCATCGTCGAGGAAGCCGTCGCCAGCGCGAGCAGCGGCGCGGCGAAGGTCAAGATCATTCGCATGACAATCATCCTGCAGGCGCGTCCCCGCGCGCGATCATGCCGCATGTCGCGCGCTGAAACTTGTAAGAACGCGCCAAGGCGTTGCGCCGCGCGGATCGGCCTGTTAGGCGCCGCCCCGTCATTTCCCGCCAGAAGGTGCTGCCATGTCCGAGTCCATCAAGCGCGTCGTCCTCGCCTATTCGGGGGGGCTCGACACCAGCGTCATCCTGAAATGGCTGCAGGTGACCTATGGCTGCGAGGTGGTGACCTTCACCGCCGACCTCGGGCAGGGTGACGAACTGGAACCCGCGCGCGCCAAGGCCGAGCTGATGGGGATCAAGCCCGAGCACATCTATATCGACGATGTCCGCGAGGAGTTCGTGCGCGATTTCGTCTTCCCGATGATGCGCGCCAATGCGCGCTACGAGGGCGATTATCTGCTCGGCACCTCGATCGCGCGTCCGCTGATTTCGAAGCGGCTGGTCGAGATCGCCGGGGAAGTCGGCGCCGACGCCGTGGCGCATGGCGCGACCGGCAAGGGCAACGACCAGGTGCGTTTCGAGCTCAGCGCCTATGCGCTGAACCCCGACATCAAGGTGATTGCGCCCTGGCGCGAATGGGATCTGACCAGCCGTACGGCACTGATCGAATTCGCCGAAAAGCACCAGATTCCGGTGCCCAAGGACAAGCGCGGCGAAAGCCCCTTCTCGACCGACGCGAACCTGCTGCACACCTCTTCGGAGGGCAAGGTGCTCGAAAACCCCTGGGACGAAACCCCAGACTATGTCTATTCGCGCACGGTCAATCCCGAGGATGCGCCCGACACCCCCGAATATATCACGGTCGATTTCGAACGCGGCGACGGCGTCGCGCTGAACGGCGAGGCGATGTCGCCCGCCACCTTGCTGACGGCGCTCAACGAGCTCGGCCGCAAGCATGGCATCGGCCGGCTCGACCTCGTCGAGAACCGCTTCGTCGGCATGAAATCGCGCGGCATGTACGAGACCCCGGGCGGCGAAATCTACGCCCGCGCGCATCGCGGCATCGAAAGCATCACGCTCGATCGCGGCGCCGCGCATCTGAAAGACGAGCTGATGCCGAAATATGCCGAGCTCATCTACAACGGCTTCTGGTTCGCCCCCGAGCGCGAGATGCTGCAGGCGGCGATCGACCATAGCCAGGAAAAGGTGTCGGGCACGGTGCGGCTCAAGCTCTACAAGGGCAATGCCAGCGTCGTCGGCCGCAAGTCGCCGAACAGCCTGTACAGCGAGCGCCATGTGACCTTCGAGGACGATGCCGGCGCCTATGACCAGAAAGATGCGGCGGGCTTCATCAAATTGAACGCGCTGCGCCTGAAGTTGCTGGCGAAACGCGACCGCTGACGCTTCGACCCGTTCGGGGCAGGAATCGCCGCAGCGAGCGGCCGGATCGATCGCATGCGGTCGACCCGGCGCCCTGTGCGTGATACGTACCGTCCCGGCAATCGAACGATAATGTCGGGAAGAGGCTGCCACCATCCAATGGGGTAGCGGACATGGACGAATGGAACGCGGAGGACGTGACCTCCGAACGCGACGATTGGGAATGGCGCTATGTGCTGGTCCCACGCTTTGCGCTGAACGTCAATCGCACCGGAATGCGCACACGCTTCATCTGGCCGGGGCGCTATCTGGTGCGCTGGTCGCGGACCTATAAACGTTACGTTTATCGCCGCCATTGAGGCCCCGCTGGCGTGCCGCGTTTCGCTGCGCTAAGGGCGCGACATGACCGCGACCCGCTTCTTCTCCGACAATGCCGCGACCGTCCATCCCAAGGTGATGGAAGCGCTGGCGGCCGCCAACCACGTCGACACCGCCTATGACGGCGACGCGCTCAGCCAGTCGCTCGACGCGACCTTTTCGGAGCTGTTCGAAACCGACTGCGAGGTCGTGTGGATCCCGACCGGCACGGCCGCGAACAGCATCATCCTCGCGCATTTCGTGCGGCCCTGGCAGGGCATCCTCTGTTATGAAGAGGCGCATATCGAGGTCGACGAATGCGGCGCGCCGAGCTTCTATTCGGGCGGCGCCAAGCTGATGACGCTGCCCGGGCCGGGCGCGAAGATCGACGCCGACGCGCTGCGCGAGCGCATCCGCAGCATCCGCAACGACGTCCACCAGGTGCAGCCCGCCGCGATCAGCATCACCAACGCGACCGAATATGGCCTCGCCTGGCGCCCCGACGAGGTGCGCGAGATCAGCGAGATCGCCAGGAGCAAGGGGTTGAAGCTCCATATGGACGGCGCGCGTTTCGCCAATGCCGTCGCCTTCGCGGGTTGCGCGCCCGCCGATGTGACCTGGCGCGCCGGGGTCGATGCGCTGTCCTTCGGTTTCACCAAGAACGGTGCGATGATGGCCGAGGCTTTGGTCTTCTTCGGCGGCAGCGGCGGCGCAGGCGTGCGCGAACTCAAGAAGCGCGGCGGCCACCTGCTCAGCAAGGGGCGCTTCGTCGCGGCGCAGATCCGCGCGATGCTGAAGGACGATCTGTGGCTGACCAACGCGCGCGCCGCCAATGCCGGCGCGGCGGCGCTCGCGGCGGCGTGCGGCGACCGGCTGATGTATCCGGTCGAGGCGAACGAGCTGTTTGTGCGGATCAGCGCCGAGGATGCCGCCGACCTGCGCGCCAAGGGCTTCGATTTCTATGACTGGGGCGAGGGTGCGGCGCGGCTGGTGGTGAGCTGGGACCAGGATGCCGAAGCCGTCGCGCCGCTCGCGGCCGCCATCGCGGCGCTGTGAGCGCGCAGCCCAGCCTTTTGACGCCGCGCGTCCTGCTGCCGTTCGCGTTCATCACGCTGATCTGGGGCTCGACGTGGATCGTCATCACCGGGCAGCTGGGGGTCGTGCCGCCGAGCTGGTCGGTCGCCTATCGTTTCTTGGTCGGGGCGGCGGCGATGTTCGCCTATGCGCTGTGGCGGCGCGAATCCTTGTTGCTATCGGGCTGGGCGTGGGGCTTCGCGGCGCTGCTGGGCCTCGCTCAATTCGCGTTCAATTTCAACTTCGTCTACCGGTCCGAACAGCATATTACCTCGGGACTCGTCGCGGTGCTGTTCGCGCTGCTGATTGTGCCGAACACCTTGCTCGGGCGCGTCTTCCTCAAGACGAAGGTCGAGGGGCGCTTCCTCGCCGGGGCGGGAATCGCGATCGTCGGGGTCGGCATGATGATCCTCCACGAATATCGCGCCGCGACGGCCGGGGCGGGCGAGGTGCTGCTCGGCACGGTACTGGCTTTGAGCGGGGTGATGAGCGCATCGACCTCGAACGTCATGCAGGGCGCCAAAATCGCGCGTGCGCAATCGATGGTGGTGATGATCGCCTGGGCGATGCTGTTCGGCGCACTCGGCGATGCGAGCTTCGCATGGATCACGACGGGGCCGCCGGTCATCGAGACCACGCCCGCCTATATCGCCGGGGTGCTCTATCTGGGCGTGATCGCGAGCGCGGTCACCTTTCCGCTTTATTTCAACATCATCCGCGAGGTCGGGCCGGGACAGGCCGCCTGGTCGAGCGTGCTGATCCCGATCATCGCGATGGGATTCTCGACCGTGCTCGAGGGCTATCGCTGGGCGCCGCTGTCGATCGCGGGTGGTGCGGTGGCACTGGTTGGGCTGGCGATCGCGGTGGCGAAGCGGCCCGACAAGCCCTCGGTCAGCGGCGGGACGGTGTCGGTGCCGGTCGACAAGGCCGACTGACCGGGTCGCTCGCAGCGCGTCAGGACCGCTCCTCGCCCACCATATGGTCCGCGACGCTGTACGAATGGCTCGCCTGATAGGCGTTCCGGCCGCGGTTCATATGCGTCAGGTTGAAGGCGCGGATGCCCCGCAAGGCATGTGCGTTCGACAGAAAGGCGCGGATGGATGCGGCGCTGCGGACCCTGATCCCGAACATATCGGCGCCGTTCGGAAAGAAGCAGCTCACATCCTCTGGTGCGGCGACGCATCGCTCGATCAGCGGGTGGTCCACATGTTCGGGATCGCACGACCCGTCGGCGGTGAAATCCGAAAGATGGACGATGAACCGCGCCCGCAGATCGTCGCCGTCGGCATAGAGGGTGAACAGCTCCATCCAGCTCGCATTGACGCGGACGAGCGGCTTATCGGAGGTCGAGGGCAGGCACGAGACCGACCAGTAATGGCGCTCGGTCCGGCGCGGCACCGGGATGCAGGCCGCGGCGTACAGGCCGAGGATCGCCAGCAGGTCTTCCGCCTGCGGGCGATGCAGCAATTTTTCGAAGCGCGCCGCATATTTGAATCGTTGCTCGATCGATTCGGCCCGCTCGTCGGCGTCGGGCGGGCGATAGTCGCCTTCCAGCCAGCCGCGTTGCTGCTCGGGATCGAGAAACTGGCGCAGCCCCTTGGCGCCGCGGTGCGATGCACTGGTCATGCCGCGACCATGCGCGCCCCGCCGTCGATCGGCAATCTTCCTTGGTCGAAGGCGGTTCGGATTTCGCGGCGGCTGTCCTAAAGGCAGGATCATGAAAATGATCGCCTTCGCTTTCGCCGCCGCGCTCGCCGTCCTCTCCTCGCCCGCCGGCGCGCAGTCCGCCTGCGCGCCGGGCACCTATGCCGCCGCCGACGGCGATTTCGTGGTGCTCGCGCCGGTGCCGAGCATCCCCGCACCGGGGCTGCGCTATCTGTTCCGCGACGGACGCCGCGGCGCGACGAGCGAGGCGGCGCCGCCATTGGCTTGCCACGACGGCCTGGTCGAGGTGCAGGGCGCGCGCTGGAACAGGATCGCCTTCCGCGAGACCCCGGCGCGCTTCGACAGCGTCGGGACCCGGCTGACCGGCGTGCTGATCGAACCGCCCGGCGCCGATGCCAGGCGGCCGCTGGTGGTCATGGTGCACGGCTCCGAACGCACCTCGCCGATCGGCGGCGTCTATGGCTATGCGATGGCGGCGCAGGGGATTTCGGTGTTCGTCTATGACAAGCGCGGGACCGGCGGGTCCGAGGGCGAATATACGCAGAATTTCGAACTGCTCGCGGCCGACGCGGCGAAGGCGCTCGACACCGCGCGCGGCCTCGCGGCGGGGCGGTACGGTCGTGCGGGCTTTTTCGGCGGCAGCCAGGGCGGCTGGGTCGCCCCGCTCGCGGCGACGCGCAGCGAGGCCGATTTCGTCGCGGTCGGTTTCGGCCTCGTCGCCTCGCCGATCGAGGAAGATCGTGAGCAGATGGTATCGGAGGTCCGCGCTGCGGGACTCGGCACGGATGCCGAGGCGCTGGTGACGCGGTTGTCGCAAGCGACCGCGACGCTGCTGCTGTCGGATTTCAGGGACGGTTATGACGCACTCGATGCGGCGCGGCGCGCGATGGCGGCGCAGCCATGGGCTGGGAAGATCGAGGGCGAATACAGCGGCGCGATGGCGCGGATGACGAACGAGGAACTACGCCGCGTCGGGCGCGCGCGCTTCGACAATCTCGAACTGATCTGGGATTATGATGCGGTCGCGGCGCTGAGGACACTTGACACGCCGCTACTGTGGGTGCTCGCGGGCGAGGATCGCGAGGCGCCGATCGAAACGACCCGCGCCGCGCTGCTCGGGCTGGCGAAGGCGGGCAAACCGATCGACGTCTATCTTTTTCCGCAAACCGACCATGGCATGTTCGAGTTCACCACCGGGCCGGATGGCGAGCGCAGCGTCACGCGGATCACCGATGGGTACCTCAAGTTGCTCGGCGACTGGATAAAAGGCGATGCGCGCGGACCCTATGGCCGGGCGGAGCATCTGACCGCCGATCGTTAGCCCGCGCTGATCCTTTCGATGTCCGCGCCAACCGCCTGCAGTTTCTCCTCGAGCCGCTCGTAACCGCGGTCGAGGTGATAGACGCGGTTGACCTCGGTCGTGCCTTGCGCGGCGAGGCCGGCGATGATCAGGCTCATCGAGGCGCGCAGGTCGGTCGCCATCACCGGCGCGCCGACGAGGTGGTCGACCCCGCGCACCACCGCGCTGCGGCCGCGCACGTCGATGTCGCAGCCCATGCGCGCCAGCTCGGGGACGTGCATATAGCGGTTTTCGAAGATGGTTTCGGTGAACAGGCTGGCGCCGCTGCCCAGCGTCGCCATCGCCATGAACTGCGCCTGCATATCGGTCGCGAAGCCGGGATAGGGCGCGGTCGACAGTGTGACCGGCTGGGCGCGGCCGTCCATCGCAACGCGGATGCCGGTCTTGGTCGCCTCGACGGTGGCGCCGGCCTGGCGCAGCGCGCTCAGCGTCGCTTCCATCTCGTCGGCCTTGGCGCCGACCAGTTCGACATCGCCCTCGGTGATCACCGCGGCGCAGGCGTAGCTGCCCGCCTCGATGCGGTCGGCCATCACGCGATAGGTCGCGCCGTGCAGGCGGTCGACGCCCTCGATGGTCAGCGTCTCGGTGCCGATGCCGTCGATCGACGCGCCCATCGCGACGAGGCAATTGCACAGGTCGACGATCTCGGGCTCGCGTGCCGCATTTTCGAGGACGCTGGTCCCCTTGGCGAGAACCGCGGCCATCACCGCGTTTTCGGTCGCGCCGACCGAGACGACGGGGAAGGTGAATTTGCCGCCCGCCAGGCGTCCGCCCGGCGCGCTCGCCTTCACATAACCCGACGCGAGTTCGATTTCGGCGCCCAGTGCTTCGAGCGCCTTGAGATGCAAATCGATCGGGCGGTTGCCGATCGCGCAGCCGCCGGGCAGCGACACCGTCGCCTCCCCGGCGCGCGCGAGCAGCGGGCCGAGCACGAGGATCGAGGCGCGCATCTTGCGGACGATATCGTAAGGCGCGACGGTCGAGGTCAGCGTCGTCGTGCGTGCGGTCATCACGCGGCCGAAATCCTCGGGCCGCGATCCCTCGATCGTCGTCGAGCAGCCGAGCTGGTTGAGCAGGTGGCCGAAGCCATCGACGTCGGCGAGCCGCGGCAGGTTGCGCAGCGTCAGTGGCTCGTCGGTGAGCAGCGCGCAGGGCAAAAGCGTAAGCGCCGCATTCTTTGCGCCGGAAATGGGGATACGGCCCTTGAGTCGCTGGCCGCCGCGAATGACGATTTGATCCATCGGCTGTCTTTAGCGGATGGCGGCGGCGGCGCAAGCGCGCGGCGATGGTTAAACCCCGCTTTGCGGTCGCCGCATTTCCCATAGCCATGGCGACCGAAACATGGAAATATCGGCGCAAATATTGCGCGCTATGGAGACAGTATCAGGACCGGTTCGACTGCAGCAAAAAGGGGCAAGGGCATGAGGAATATTGTCGCGACCATCGCCACGTCGGCGTCGTTGATCATGGCGCAGCTCGCGCCGCCGGTTCTTGCCCAGACGACCTATCCCTATCCCGGTTCGGGCGGCCCGCAAATCCAGCCGCCGCGCGACCAGGGCTATGCCGGGACGCTGCGGTGCGAATCGCGCAAGAACAAGCTCCAGCGCTGCAATGTCCGCACCGACAATCGCGTCGACCTGATCCGGGTGATCGCCGGGCGCTGTTCGAAGGGGCGCGACTGGGGCTTCACCGCCAACCAGATCTGGGTGTCGGGCGGCTGCCGCGCCGAATTCGGTTATGGCTATGGGTACGGCAATGGCGGCGGCTATCCGGTGCCGCTGCCGCAGCCGGTCGACGATTATGCGGGAACGATCCGCTGCGAATCGCGCGGCAGCCGCTACGAACAATGCAATGTGCAGACCAACAATCGCGTCGAGTTGGTGCGGCGGCTCGGCGGCAAGTGCAACGACGGGCGCCAATGGGGCTATACCGCGAACTATATCTGGGTGAACGACGGTTGCCGGGCCGAATTCGGCTATGGCTACAACAATCTGACCCCGCTGCCCGGACCCCGGCCCGAGAAGGACAAGGGGCCGAGCACCGGGCTGATCATCGGCGGCGTCGTCGTCGCGGGCGGGCTGCTCGCGCTGCTGCTGAGCAAGAAGAAGAAAACCCCGGCGGGCGAAGAGACCGCGACCGAAGAGCCCGCCACCTATCCCGCCGGACCGCCGGCGACGCTGAGCGCGAACCTGTCGGCGTTGCCGAGCGCGGCGCGGCCGTCGGTGCAGAATTGCATGAACGACGCGGCACGCCAGATCGGGGTCACCGGCGGCACGCGGCTGAGCTATGACAAGCTGGTGTCGCTGGAGCAGGGCAATGGCGGCTGGCGCATCCGCGCCGCGATGACCGCGACCTATCCCGACGGGGCGCGGACGGTCGAAATGTATTGCCGGGCGACGCCGAGCCAGATCATCCAGCTCGATTTCAGCTAGCGCGCTACGGCGTTTTGGATATTGCCGTCATCCCGGCGAAAGCCGGGTGACGAAGCATGAGACGAGAACAGGGTCGCGCCGCCATGGTGAAGGAGAATGGGCTGGCTGCGGCCTTGTGGTCGCGGGCCTATCTGCTGCTGACGATGACGGCGCTGTTCTGGGCCGGCAACTCGATCGTCGGACGCGCCGCGCGCGACCTGGTGCCGCCGGCCGCGCTGTCCTTCTGGCGCTGGACGATCGCGCTCGCGCTGTTGCTGCCGCTCGCCTGGCCGCATCTGAAGCGCGATTGGCCCGCATTGCGGGCGCGTTGGCCGGTCATGCTGATCCTCGGCGCGCTGGGGATCGGCGCATTCAACACCTTGCTCTATACCGGGCTGCAAACCACCACCGCGCTCAATTCGATGCTGATCCAGTCGGCGCAGCCGGCGTTGATCCTGATCGTCGGTGCGCTGGTGATGCGCGACCGGACGAGCGCCCGGCAGATCGCTGGTGTTGCGGTGTCGCTGGCGGGCGTCCTCATCATCATCGGGCGCGGCGACCCCGGCCTGCTGCTCGCGTTAAGGCTGAATGGCGGCGATGCGATCATCGCCGTCGCAGTGCTGCTATGGGCGCTTTATTCGGTGCTGCTCCGCCGTCGCCCGGCGGTGCATCCGCTCAGCTTCCTCGCGGCATCGATCATGGTCGGGCTGATGGTGATCGTGCCGGTCTATGCGGCGGAAATCTGGTCGGGCCGCCTGATCGTTCCCGCGACGGGCAGCGCGCTTGCGATCGCCTATGTGTCGATTTTTCCGTCGTTTCTGGCCTATCTTTTCTTCAACCGCAGCGTCGAACTGATCGGCTCGGCGGCGACCGGGCAGTATATGAATATCATGCCGCTGATGGGCGCGGGGTTGGCGATGCTCTTTCTCGGCGAGGTGCTGCAGCTGTTCCACATCGCGGGATTGGCGCTGATCGTTGCGGGGATTTTGGTCGCCGGGCGTCCGCCGCAGCCCGCCGTTGAGGGCTAGCCCAGCGCTTCCTCGACCTGCGCCAACCGGTCCTTGCCGAAGAACATCTCCGCTCCGACGAAAAAGGTCGGGATGCCGAAGACGCCGCGCGCGACCGCGGCCTCGGTATTGGCGACGAGCTTCGCCTTGATCTCGGGTTCCTGCGTGCGCGCGAGCAGCGCGGGGCCGTCGAAGCCGTTGGCGGTGAGGAAGGCTGCGGCGACCTCGGGGTCATCCATTTTCAGGCCCTCTTCCCACATCGCGCGGTTCACCGCGTCGACATAGTCGTCGAGGTTGCCTTCATCCTCCGCCACGATCGCGCCGCGCATGATGAGCAGGGTGTTGACAGGGAAATGCGGGTTGAGGCTGAATTTGGTCAGGCCATGCTTGTCGATGAAGCGCCGCATCTCGAGGTTTTCATAGGCCATCTTCGCCGGCGCGTCGGCGTATTGGATCATCGGTGCCTTGTTGCCGGTGGCCTTGAAGATGCCGCCGAGCAGACAGGGGGTGATGATCAGGTCGGCGCCGGAGCGGTCGAGCAGTTCGGGCAAGACTTTCAGGGTCAGATACGCGTTGGGGCTGCCGAAATCGAAGATGAGTTCCAATGTCTTTTGGACGGTCTTGGTCACCATTTTTCTCCCCATGGGCGGAGGTCGAGTTCGTGGGTCCAGGCGCTTCTGGGCTGCTTGTGGAGCATCACATAATTGGCGGCGATGGCGTCGGGGTTCAGGATCAGGTCGGCCGCCTTGGCGTTGTCGAAATCGGGGTGGCGGCCCTTGATGAAGTCGGTGTCGATCGCGCCGTCGATGATCGTGTGCGCAACGTGAATGCCCTGCGGCCCGAGTTCGCGCGCCATCGACTGGGCGAGCATGCGCAGCGCGCCCTTGGCGCCCGAAAAGGCCGAAAAGCCGGAACCGCCGCGCAAGCTCGCGGTCGCGCCGGTGAAGAGGATCGTGCCGCGACCGCGCGGGGCCATGCGCTTCGCCGCCTCGCGGCCCATCAGGAAGCCGCCGAGGCATGCCATTTCCCAGACCTTGGTGTAGACGCGCACCGTCGTCTCGGTGATCGGGAAATTGACGTTGGCGCCGATGTTGAACACCGCGACCTCGACCGGCCCGACCTCGGTCTCGACCTGATCGAACAGCGCGATCATGTCGTTCTCTTCGCGGGCGTCGCCGGGGAAGGCGCGCGCTTGTTGGCCCGCATCGCGGATCGACTGCGCCAGCGATTCGAGTTGGTCGGCGTTGCGCGCGCGGCGGTTGACGCAGGCGGTGAGGCCCTCGGCGGCGAAAGCGCGGGCGATCGCGCCGCCCGTGGCATCGCCGGCTCCGATGATGACGGCGGCTGGATTGGGCATACGACTCTCCTCTTGCTGTCCATCGTAACTATGATAATCATAGTGACAAGTGGTTTTTCCACGAAGGGTGGCAATTGTGCTGCGACAAAAACCGCTCTGGATTGCTTCGCTTCGCTCGCAATGACGAGTAGGGAGGACGATAGATGCCCAGACGCGCGGATCTTTCGGATACTTTCTGCCCCGTCGGGCGCTCGGCCGAACTACTCGGCGATCGCGCGGTGTTGCTGATTCTGCGCGACCTGTTCTTCGGGCGGCGGCGCTTCGAAGCGATCGCGGCGAATACGGGGCTGGGGCCGCAACTCGTGTCGGCGCGGCTCAAGCTGCTGGAAAAGGAAGGCGTGGTCGAACGCCATGCCTATCAGGACAAGCCGCCGCGCCACGAATATCGGCTGACCGACAAGGGCAAGGATCTGTTCGGCGTGCTCTATGCGATGCGCGGTTGGGCCGAGCGGTGGGCGTATGCGGATGGCGAGACCGGCGACGGACCCGCGATGCGCTATATCCACCGCGCGTGCGGAGCCGACGTCGGTACCGCGACGGTCTGCCCGGGGTGCGGCGCGCAGCTGGGCTATGGCGATCTGAAGGGCGAGCCGTCGCCGGCGCTCAGGGCCGAGCAGGCGGCCCGGTCGGGCTAGACCCGCGGCCGCGTTCTGATAGGCTGTCGCTTCGACGCAAAGGGGACGAATGTGCGCGGCCGATCATTTGCCAGTCTTGTCGCCCTCCTCGCCTTTGCCATGCCGGCGCATGCGATCCCGCCGCCACCGCCGCCACCCGATCCGGCTGTGATGGTCGAAGCCAATGGATTGGCCAGGGAACTGGTCGCGCCGAACGATGGTGATCTGCGCTTTCGGACGCGATCCGCGGTGGCCGAGGAGGCGCTCGGCTGGCTCGCGGTCGCCCATCCCGATGTTCGGGAGCAAGCCGTTCTTCAGGCCTTCATCGGGGCCATCCATGCGCGCGTCGATGCGGTCTGGCCCGAAGAACAGGCCAATATCTATATGCCGCTGGTCAACCAGTTTCGACTGATGTCGGCGACCGATCTGGCTGCCGTGCGGCGCTTTATCGCAACACCCGCCGGGCAGCAATTTGCACAGATGCTGGTCGATTCCTATTTTGGCCTCGCCGACAGGGCGGCATCCGACGTCCTGTACCGCCGGTTGTTTCCCGAACTGCCTGCTATGCTCGAAGCGGCGCAAAAACAGGTCGCCGGATAGGCGTCAGGCCTTTTCCAGCGTGCATTGCAGCGGGTGCTGGTTCTGCCGCGCGGCGTCCATCACCTGATTGACCTTGGTCTCGGCGACTTCGTAGCTGAACACGCCGCATACCCCGACGCCCTGCTGGTGGACATGCAGCATCACCTGCGTCGCCTGTTCGATGTCCATGTTGAAGAAGCGCTGGAGCACCATCACGACGAATTCCATCGGGGTATAGTCGTCGTTGAGCAGCAGCACCTTGTACATCGACGGCTTTTTGGCCTTGGCGCGGGTGCGCGTCGCGATGCCGACGCCCGGGGTGCCGGGCGTGCCATCGTCCTTGTCCGCCATGGCGCGGATCGGGGGAAGGGTCTGAACTGGAAGCATTGTCACCGGAATATCGCACGCCGCGATGGAATCGCAAGAGGGCGGGGCATCATTAACCCCTTTTGTGAGGACCCCGAAAGCAAGAACCGCCCGCAACCCGAAGGATGCGAGCGGTCTTGGTGTGTCGGCGCAGGCTGGGAGGAGGGGAGAGACGCCCGCGCCAACGGGAAGAGGAAAGCCCTTAGGCGGCCTTCATCTTCGAAGTGATGACCGACACGCGGTTCGAAATCGGCGCGAAGCTGTCGTTCGCCATCTTGACGACGAGTTCGCTGGTCTTTGAGGTCTGCGCGACAGCGGCGTCGAACGCCTTCTTGCTGTTTTCGGCATAGAGCTTGAAGAATTCGGTCGGCGACTTGACGGCGGTGTAGCCCTTCAGCGCGGCGGTCGTGTCTTCAAAGCTCTTGCGAGCGAAGGTCACGCCTTCCTGGCCGAGGACTTCGGCGTTCTTCGCGGCGATCTTGCCGGCTTCGACGAGGGCTTCGAGGTTCGCCTTGTTGAACTCGACGGCTTCCTTGGCCTTCGCGTTGAAATCGGCGGTCAGCGCTTCGGCGCGGGTCTTCGCTTCGTCGGCGAACTTCTTGACGGTGTCGTTCATGGTCTTGAATCCTTTGGTGGCGGCGGCGACCGGCTTCGGTGCGGCCTTCAGGGACTTGGGGGCAATGGTCTTGACGATCGCCTTCTTGGGGGCGGCCTTTTTGGCGACGGCCTTGGGGGCCGCGGCCTTCTTTGCGACCGGCTTGGCTTTTGCCTTCACCGTCGGGGTTTTTACGGGCGCCGGAGCGACCTTCGCCACTGCCGGGGCAGCGGTTTCGACCGGAGCGGCCGGAGTCGCCGCCGGCGTGGCGGGGGTTTCCAGCGTCGCGGCTTCGAAAGCCTTTTCGGCACTATCCATCTTGGTAGCCATCGGGGTAACTCCTTTATGTTGCAGCGCACAATATAGGAGTGGCGTGGCGATTTCAAGGATATTTTTGTGCACTGCACAAAAATTGTTGCTCGCGGCCTTATTAGCCCTTTATTTCCCCGATTTTACCGCTGCTTGACGTAGCGGCCGGGGGCATCCTCGATCGCCTTCTTAGCACCTTTTCCGGGAATGCGCGAACCCTTAACGGCGGTTTTTGCGCTATCCTGTGTGGCAATCCAGTCGATCCAGTGCGGCCACCAGCTGCCTTTGGTCTCGCGCGCGCTGGCGACATAGTCGTCGAGTGTGGCGGCGTCGCTGTCGCCGACCCAATATTGATATTTGCCCGCGGCCGGCGGGTTGACGACCCCGGCGATATGGCCCGAACCGGCGAGCAGGAAGGTCTTGGGGCCCGACAGATGGTCCATCAGTCGCCAGACGCTGGCGAGCGGCGCGATATGATCCTCGCGCCCCGCCTGGATATAGGCGGGGGTCTTGATCTTCTTGAGGTCGAGCGGGGTGCCGCACACCGACAGGCTGTTCGGGATCACCATCCGGTTGTCGCGATAGAGGTCGACGAGATATTGGCGGTGCCACTTCGCCGGCAGGTTGGTGGTGTCGCCGTTCCAATAGAGCAGGTCGAAGGGTGGGTAGTCGTTGCCGAGCAGGTAATTGCTCACGACATAATTCCAGATCAGGTCGCGCCCGCGCAAGCTGTTGAAGGTCGCCGCCATATAGCGACCATCGAGGAAGCCCGGCGCCGACAATTGCTCGAGCAGCGCCAGATAGCTGTCGTCGACGAACATCTTGAGGTCGCCGGCGAATTCGAAATCGATCTGCGCGGTGAAGAAGGTGACCGACTGGACCTTGTCGGCTTCTTGCCTGGCCGACAGCATCGCGAGCGTCGCGGCCAGCGTGGTGCCGGCGACGCAATAGCCGATCGTGTGGACCGCGGGGACGCCCAGCAAGTCGCGTACCGTGTCGATCGCATCGACCTGCGCCGCGATATAATCGTCCCAGACCACGTCCTTCATCGACGCGTCGGCCGATTTCCATGACACCATGAACACCGACAGCCCCTGCTCGACCGCCCAGCGCACGAAACTTTTCGCGGGGTTCAGGTCGAGGATGTAAAAGCGGTTGATCCACGGCGGGAAGATCAGCAGCGGGACGGTGAACACGTCCTTCGTGGTCGGCGCATAATGGATGAGCTGATAGAGATCGGTCTCATGGATCACCTTGCCCGGCGTCGTCGCGATATTCACCCCGACCTCGAACGCGTCGGGGTCGACATGGCTCAATTGCCCGCGCGACAGGTCGGTGAGCATGTGCTTGAGCCCCTTGAGCAGGCTTTCGCCGCGCGTCTCGACCGCGCGCTTGATCACTTCGGGATTGGTGAGCGCAAGGTTCGACGGCGAAAAGGCGTCGGCCATGCCCTTGGCGGCGAATTCCATCTTCTTGCGCGCACTCTCGTCGAGACCCGACATCTGGCGCGTCGTCGCCAGCAACTGGTCGGAAAGCAGGCCATAGGTCTGGCGGATCAGCGCGAAGGCGGGGTTTTCGGTCCATTCGGGATCGGCGAAGCGCTTGTCCTTCGGGGCTTCGGCAGGCGCGTCGGGGGTGAAACCCGGGGTCAGCGTCGCCAGCGAGGTCCAGAAGGCGACCCCTTGTTCCCACATTTTTGCCGACTGCTCGGCCCAGGCCTGCGTCGCGGGATTGTTCAGCCAGCCCGCGGGATCGAACATCATGGCGGCACCGGTCTTGCCCTCGTTCGCCTGTCCCATCGCGTAATCGAGCATCATCTGCTGCGCCCGGCCCATGACGCTGGTCCAATGCTGCAGGTCGTCGGGTGCGGGCATGAAGGGGTTTGGCGTTTCCGATGTACCGTCTTTGCCCGTGTCGCTCATGCTGGTTCCTGCTGGTCTGTCCGGAGATTATGCCTATAACAAGCCGCGGCGCGGCTGGCGAGCGGCCGTTCGCGCTTATTACCGATAACGAAAAGGAGTTGTTCTAGTTTCCCATGTCCGAAGATGAATTCTATCGCATCAAGCGCCTGCCGCCCTATGTCATCGCCGAAGTCAATGCGATGCGTGCGGCCGCCCGCGCCTCGGGCGAAGACATCATCGACCTGGGAATGGGCAACCCCGACCTGCCGCCGCCGCAGCATGTGATCGACAAGCTCTGCGAAGTGGCGATGAAGCCCGACGCGCACGGCTATTCGCAATCGAAAGGCATTCCGGGGCTGCGCCGCGCGCAAGCCAATTATTATGCGCGCCGCTTCAACGTCGAGCTCGATCCCGAAAGCGAGGTCGTGGTGACAATGGGATCGAAGGAGGGACTCGCGAGTCTCGCCACCGCGATCACCGGTCCCGGTGATGTCGTGCTGGCGCCGAACCCCAGCTACCCGATCCATACCTTCGGTTTCATCATCGCCGGCGCGACGATCCGCAGCGTGCCGACGACCCCCGACGAAAATTACTGGCGCGCCCTCGACCGCGCAATGGCCTTCACCGTGCCGCGCCCGTCGATCCTGGTGGTCAATTATCCGTCGAACCCGACCGCCGAGGCGGTCGATCTCGCTTTCTACGAACGGCTCGTCGCCTGGGCGAAGGAGAATAAGGTCTGGGTGCTCAGCGATCTTGCCTATTCGGAGCTTTATTACGACGGTAACCCGACTCCCTCGATCCTGCAGGTGCCGGGCGCGAAGGATGTCGCGGTCGAATTCACCTCGATGTCGAAAACCTATTCGATGGCGGGGTGGCGCATGGGCTTCGCGGTCGGCAACAAGCGGCTGATCGCGGCGATGACGCGGGTGAAATCCTATCTCGACTATGGTGCCTTCACCCCGATCCAGGCCGCCGCGTGCGCGGCCTTGAACGGGCCGCAGGATATCGTCGCCAGGAATCGCGAGCTGTACCAGAAGCGCCGCGACGTGATGGTCGACAGCTTCGGCCGCGCCGGCTGGGACATTCCGAGCCCCAAGGCGTCGATGTTCGCCTGGGCCCCGCTGCCGCCCGCGCTGAAAGAGATGGGCAGCCTCGAATTTTCGAAGCAATTGCTCACCCATGCCAAGGTCGCGGTCGCGCCCGGCGTCGGTTATGGCGAGGACGGCGAAGGCTTCGTGCGCATCGCGATGGTCGAGAATGAGCAGCGCATCCGTCAGGCGGCGCGCAATGTGCGCAAGTTCCTCCAGATGCACGGCGTCAACACACCATCGGTCGCGGCGGGCAGCGAGGGATGACGTCCACCGGCTCGGCGATGATCGCCGAGACGATCCAGCTTTCGGTCACCCCGGTATTCCTGCTCGTTGCGACGGGCAGCCTCCTCAACGTCCTGACCGGGCGGTTGTCGCGTGTCGTCGACCGCTCGCGGGCGTTGATGGAGCGCTGGTCCGAGACCGAGGGGGCGGAGCATGAGCGGGTCGTCGCCGAACTGCGCGCCGCCGACCGGCGGATGGACGTGATCAACAACGCGATCGCTGCGGCCGTCGCGTGCGGCATCGTCGTCTGTTTGCTCGTTGCGCTATTGTTTGCGCAGGCGATCGCCGGGTTCAACCTGGGGCTCGCCGCGTCATGGGCGTTCGCGATCGCGATGTTGCTGCTGCTCGCCTCGCTGGTGCTGTTCCTGATCGAAGTGCGGATGGCGATCCGCAACATCCATGTGCCGATGGAGTTGCTCGAGCTTGAGGAAATGGGCTGGAAGCGCCGGCGGGATAAACGGTGATGACGTTGCCCCCGCGAAGGCGGGAGCCGCTGCCAGCCTGTATGGATGCCAGCGATCCCCGCCTTCGCGGGGATGACGTTGCCTATGGCGTCACACTGGCCCGATAGGTCGGCGTCACGCGCTTGCGGCTCCCCTGCTCATAGGCATAGCCGGCGCTCAGCACATCGGCATCGCTCCACTTCGCACCGATGAAGCTGACACCGATCGGCAGGCCCTCGACCGCGCCCATCGGGACGGTCAGGTGCGGATAGCCGGCGACGGCGGGAAGCTGACTGACGCTCGGGCCGCTATAATGATCGCCGTTGACGAGGTCGCTGGTCCACGCCGGGCCGTTGGTGACGCCGACGAGGAGGTCGACGCGCTTGTCCTTCAACAATTTGTCGATCCCCTCGGGACCCGCAAGCCGTGCCGCCTTGGCCCTGGCTTCGACATAGGCGGGACTGTCGAGTCCGCCCTTGCTCTCGGCCAGTTCGAACAGCGACTGGTCGAACCATTGGAGTTCGGCGGGGGCTGCCTTGTTAAAGGCGATCAGGTCGGCGAGCGTCCTGGGTCCGTCCTTGCCGGGCAGGCCCGCGAGATAGGCCGCCATGTCGGCCTTAAGCTCGGTCATCAGCACCTCGAACTCGGCGGCGCCCAGTTCCTCCAGTCCTTTGCGGCTGTCGTCGATCTCGACGATCGTCGCGCCGAGGTCCGCCATCTGTTTTAGCGCCGCGTCGAACAGTGCGGCGACGTCGGTCCGGTCTCCGATGCGGTCGCGCAGCACGCCGATGCGCTTGCCCTTCAGCGCGTCGGGCGAGAGCGCGGCGGCATAGTCGGTCTTGCGCGCATCGGCCTCGGCGGTCGCGGGATCGGCGGGGTCGCTACCCGCGATGACGGTCATCACCGCGGCGGCGTCACGGACGGTGAGGGTGATCGGGCCGGCGGTGTCCTGGCTGTGGCTGATCGGCACGATATGGGTGCGGCTGACAAGGCCGACGGTCGGTTTGAAACCGACGACGCCATTAACCCCGGCGGGGCAGGTGATCGACCCGTCGGTTTCGGTGCCGATGGCGAGCGGCGCGAGGCTGGCGGCGACCGCGGCGGCGCTGCCCGACGACGAGCCGCATGTGTTGCGGTCGAGCGCGTGGGGGTTTTTGGTGAGTTCGCCGACCGCGCTCCAGCCGCTGGTCGAATTGTTCGACCGGATGTTCGCCCATTCGCTGAGGTTGGTCTTGCCAATGATGACTGCGCCCGCCTCGCGCAGCCGCGCGACGATCGGCGCGTCGCGGTTCGTGACATTGTCCTTCAGCGCGAGCGAGCCGGCGGTCGTCGGCACCGGCCCCTTCGCCTCGATATTGTCCTTGAGCAGGATCGGGATGCCGTGGAGCGGGCCGCGTTTTTTCTCCGCCTCGCGTTCTTTCCACAGCCGGGTCGCCTCGCTCTGCGCGTCTGGGAAAGTGGCGATGACGGCGTTCAGCTTCGGCCCATAGTCGTCGATCTTCAAAATGCGGTCGAGATAGAGGGTGGTGAGCAGTTCGTCGTACATCGATCCACTCTCCATCTCGGCCTGGAGTGTCGCGGCGTCCTTGCCCTCGACGGGCGGCAGCGGCGGCGGCATCGCGGCGGCGGGAGCGACGGCGAGCAGGGCGGTGGCGACGAGCAGCGAAATTTTTTGCATGGGCGCGAAGCTGCCAGCCGTAGCGGCAATTGCAAGCGGCGAATTTCGGCGCGCCGCAACGGCGTTGACACCGGGGTGCCGGGTCTGCTCCCATGGCGTTACGGGAGATAAGAATGAACCAGAAAGCTGCCCTTGCCGGGAGCATCGGGTCGCCGCCCACCGCAGGCGTGTCCGCGCAGACGCGGACGATGCTGTGGGTGCTGCTGGTCGTCTATATCTTCAATTTCCTCGACCGGCAGATCGTCAACATCCTCGCCGAGCCGATCAAGGCCGACCTCGGGCTGAGCGATACCCAGCTCGGACTGCTCGCGGGACCGGCGTTCGCGGTCTTCTATGCGCTGCTCGGCATCCCGATCGCGCGCTATGCCGACAAGGACGGCACCAACCGGGTGCGGCTGATCGCGCTCGCGCTCGCCGTCTGGTCGGCGATGACGGCGGTGTGCGGACTCGCGCAGAATTTCGTCCAGCTGCTGTTCGCGCGGATCGGGGTCGGGGTCGGCGAGGCGGGCTGCACCCCCGCCGCGCACTCGTTGATTTCGGACAGCGTGCCCGCCGAGAAACGCTCGTCGGCGATCGCCTTTTACGGGCTGGGCGTGCCGATCGGTTCGCTGCTCGGGCTGATTATCGGGGGCATCGTCAACGACCTCTATGGTTGGCGGATCGCGCTGATGCTCGTCGGCGCACCGGGTTTGCTGCTCGCATTGATCGTGTTGTTCGTGATGCGCGAGCCGCGCCACAGCCGCACTGCCGAAGCCGCGGCGAGCGCGGCGGCGGTGGTGCCGCTGTCGACCCGCGAGGCGATGCGCGAAATCTTCGCTTCGCGCGCTTTCGTCTACATATTGATCGCATCGTCGGTCGTCGCCTTCCTCGGTTATGGCAAGGCGCTGTGGACGATCAGCTTCTTCATCCGCAGCCATGGGCTTTCGACGACCGAGGCGGGGCTGTCGATGGCGGTCGTGCTCGGGCTTGCGGGGGTGCTCGGCACCTGGCTCGGGGGCAAGATGGCCGACAAGTTCGGCCCGCGCGACAAGAAGCATATCCTGACCTTCCCCGCCTATGGCATGGCGCTCGCGGCGCCGGTGCTGTTCCTCGGCTATTATATGGAGGATTGGCGCGTCGCGGTGGCGTTGCTGATCGTCCCGACGATCCTCAATTCGGCCTATTACGGTCCTGCCTATGGCTGTGTGCAGGGGCTTGTGCGGCCGCAGGCGCGCGCGGTCGCGGCGTCGATCATGCTGTTCGGGCAGAATCTGATCGGGCTGGGTTTCGGGCCGTTCCTGTTCGGGGTGCTGTCGGACATGCTGGCGCCGACCTATGGTCAGGAAAGCGTGCGTTACGTCCTTTATGGCGCGGCGTGGCTGGGGCTGATCCCCGCCTTCTTCTTCTGGCGTGCCAGCCTGCGGCTGAAGGCGGAACTGAAGTCGGGTTAGGTTAATAGGGCGGCGCCTGGCGCGCCCGCTGTTCCCGCGCCGCGTCGATCCACCAGTTGAGGTCGTCGGCGAAGCGCGGGAAGCTTTTTGCCAGCCGCGCGCCGTCGTCGCCCGCCGGCTGGCCGTCGGTATCGAAGGCGCCGCCGATCCGCCCGACCGGCAGGATCGACGAGATCACCGCCATTCCCATTTCGCCCAGCGTGTCGCGCCAGCCCATCATCGCGCGCACCCCGGACCAGGGGCTGGCCGAATAGCAGGCGATCGCGGCGGGGCGCCAGAACCATTCCTCGAGATAATGATCGGTGAGATTCTTGAGGCCGGGTTGCGGTCCCCAATTATATTCGCCGGTGACGAACAGGAAGCCGTCGGCGGCGCGGATCTTGCCCGCGAGTTCCGCCATCGCGGGCGGCGCCGCGCCCTCCGGATATTCCTTGTACATGCGGTCGAGCATGGGGAGGTCGACCGCCTTGGCGTCGATCAGTTCGGCGCTGTCGCCGCGTGCCGCGATCGCTTCGACCAGCCAGTGGGCGAGCTTGATCCCCTGCCGGTCGCGGCGGTAGCTGCCGTAGAAGACGAGAATGTTGCGGGACATGGAAGCTCCTAGGGGCGAATGGTAATCAAGGTGCCGTCGGGAACCAGGTCCCACAGCTGCTCTATTTCACCGTTCGACAGCGCGATACAGCCGTCGGTCCAGTCGGTCGTGAGCGGCGGACCGGGCCAGCGATTGGGCTGGCCGTGGATGAAGATATCGCCCCCCGGCGATCGCCCTTGCGCCTTCGCATAAGCGTGATCGGCGGCATTGGGATAGGAGATGCGCAGCGACAGGTGATAGGCGCTCTTCGCGTTGCGGCCGTCGATCCTGTAGTCGCCCTCGGGCGTGCGCTCGTCGCCCTCGAACTGCTTATGCCCCTCGGACGCGTCGCCGAAGCGGATATTGGTGTAACGCGCGATCTCGCGGTTGCCGACAAAGGCGATCAGGGTGCGGTCACTCTTGTCGACCAGCAGGCGGTCGGCCTTCGCGTTCTGGGGCATTTGCGGCGGCTGCGACGCGGCGGATCCGCAGGCCGTGATGAGCAGGCACACGAGGGGGAGGGCGGAGCGCATCGTTCGACCCTACGCCTTCGGCGGTCTCCGGCAAGTGGTTGTCAGCGCGGCCTCCCAAGCTAAGGTGGCGGCGGGGGGATTGGAGCATGACCATATATCGCACGCCGGACGCGCGCTTCGCCGCGCTACCCGACTGGCCCTATGCGCCGAAATATTTGGAGATAGACGGCGGGTTGCGCGTGCATCATGTCGACGAGGGGGCAGCGGATGCGCCGCCCGTGCTGATGCTGCACGGCGAACCGACCTGGGCCTATCTCTATCGCAAGATGATTGGGCCGGCGGTCGACGCGGGCTTTCGCGTGTTGGCACCCGACCTGATCGGTTTCGGTCGGTCGGACAAGCCGCTGGATGCCGGTGCCTACAGCTATGCACAGCAGGTCGCGTGGATGCGCCAGTGGATCGAGGAGCTCGACCTCAAGAACATGATCCTCGCCTGTCAGGACTGGGGGTCGCTGATCGGGTTGCGGCTGGTGGCGGAGATGCCCGATCGCTTCGCTGGGGTCGCGCTGTCCAACGGTGGCCTGCCCGAGGGCCAGCCGGCGCCGCGCGCCTTCGCCATCTGGCGCGCTTTCTCGCGCTACAGTCCGGTGTTTCCGGTCGGGCGGATCGTCAATGCCGGAGCGAAACGGCAGTTGACGCCCGAAGAAATCGCCGCCTATGACGCGCCCTTTCCGACCCGCGCGTCAAAGGTCGCGGCGCGCATCTTTCCGTCCTTCGTGCCGCTCGGTGACAATGTCGCCGTACCCGACCAGAAACGCGCATGGGCGGCGCTCGAGTGCTTCGACAAGCCCTTCCTCTGCTGCTTCGCCAACGGCGACCCGATCACGCGCGGCGGCGACGCGCTGTTCACCGAGCGCGTGCCGGGCGCACACGGCATGGCGCATCGCGCGCTGCACGGTGGACATTTCATTCAGGAGAATGACCCCGACGGCTTCGTCGCAGCGATCCGCGACGTTGCGGCTGCGGGGATCAGTCGCTGAACGGATCGCGGATCAGGATCGTGTCTTCGCGTTCGGGGCTGGTCGATACCAATGCGATCGGGGTTTCGATCAGTTCCTGGACGCGCTGGACATATTTGATCGCCTGCGCGGGCAGGTCGGCATAGCTGCGCGCGCCCGCGGTCGTTTCGTGCCAGCCGTCCATTTCCTCGTATATCGGCTCGACCTCGGCCTGGTCGGCCGAATGGGCGGGGAAATAGTCGAGGATCTTGCCGCGCAGCCGATAGCCGGTGCAGATGCGGATGGTGTCGAAGCCGTCGAGCACGTCCAACTTAGTGAGCGCGATACCGGTGACGCCCGAGACGGCGCAGCTCTGCCGTACGAGCACCGCGTCGAACCAGCCGCAGCGGCGCTTGCGCCCGGTGACGGTGCCGAATTCATGCCCGCGCTCGCCGAGCTTCTGGCCGGTCGCATCTTCGAGTTCGGTCGGGAAGGGGCCGCTGCCGACGCGCGTCGTATAGGCCTTGGCGATGCCGAGGACGAAGCCGACCGACGAGGGGCCGAGGCCCGAGCCCGACGCCGCGGTGCCGCTGACGGTGTTCGAGCTGGTTACGAAGGGATAGGTGCCATGATCGACGTCGAGCAGCACGCCCTGGGCGCCCTCGAACAGGATGCGCGCGCCGGCCTTGCGGACCTTCTTCAGGCGCTTCCACACCGGCTGCGCATATTCGAGCACATAGTCGGCGATTTCTGTGAGGTCGGCGATGAGGCGATCGCGGTCGATCGGCGGTTCGCCGAAGCCGGCGCGCAGCGCGTCATGGTGCGCGGTCAGGCGGTCGAGCTGCGGATCGAGCTTGTCGAGGTGCGCGAGGTCGCAGACGCGGATCGCACGGCGGCCGACCTTGTCCTCATAGGCGGGGCCGATGCCGCGCCCGGTGGTGCCGATCTTGCCCGCGCCCGCGGCGGTCTCGCGCAGCGCGTCGAGGTCGCGGTGGAAGGGCAGGATCAGCGCGCAATTGTCGGCGATCGCGAAATTCTCGGGATTGATCGCGACGCCCTGGCCGCGCAGCTTGGTGATTTCGTCGCGCAGCGCCCACGGGTCGAGGACGACGCCATTGCCGATGATCGACAGCGTGCCGGTGACGATTCCCGACGGGAGCAAGGAGAGCTTGTAGACCTGCTCGCCGACGACGAGCGTATGGCCGGCGTTGTGCCCGCCCTGGAACCGGACCACGGCGTCGGCGCGGCTGGCGAGCCAGTCGACGATCTTGCCCTTGCCCTCGTCGCCCCATTGCGACCCGATGACGGTGACATTTGCCATGATGCTGTCCTGCTGAACTGGGGCCTCGAAACGACCAGCGCCGGCCCGGCGCGGCCTTAGCGGATTTGGCCGCAGAGGCAAGCTTGGTGGGACGGATTTGCGACATTTGCGGGCTAGATATGCTGGCGCCAGGGAAAGCGGAGATTGCAGGCGATGCGAAAACAGCGGTTGATCACAGGCGCGGCGCTCGCGGCGTTCGTCGCGGCAAGCCTGATCATCCCGGGCCCCTTTGCGGAGGCGCGCGAGCGGCTACGCGACCGGATCGCGCAGCGAATGGGTGCCGACGAGGGGCCGAAGGCGCCGGGCAGCGAGACGATCTTCTATGGCCGCGATCCGCTCCAGTCGCTCGACGTCTGGCGTGCGAAAAATGTGAAGGGGCCGGCGCCGCTGGTCGTCTTTGTCCATGGTGGCGGGTGGAAGCGCGGCAGCAAGGACAATGCGACGGGGCGCTTCAAGGCCGACCATTATCCGGGTGAGGGCTATGCCTTTGCGTCGATCGATTACCGGCTGGTTCCGGACTCGCCGGTCGAACAGCAGGCCGAGGATGTCGCGATGGCGGTGAAGGCCTTGATCCGCGATGCCGACCGACTGGGGATCGACCGGCGGCGCATCGTGCTGATGGGGCATAGCGCGGGCGCGCATCTGGTGGCGCTGGTCGGCACCGATGAGACCTATCTGAAGAGCGTCGGCCTTTCTTTCGCCGATATCGCGGGGGTGATCCCGATCGACGGCGCGGCCTATGACGTGCCGGCGCAGATGAAGGATGGGCCGCCGATCATGCAGGCGACCTATAAGCAGGCGTTCGGGAGCGATCCGGCGCGGCAGGCGAAGCTATCGCCGACGCTCAACGCTGCGTTGCCCAACGCCCCGGCCTTCCTACTGCTCTACGTCCAGCGGCCCGACGGGGTGCGCCAAGCCAAAGCGCTAGGCGTCGCGCTCGAGGCGGGCGGGAGCAAGGTCGAGCATGGCAGCTTTCCCGGCGAGGGATTGCAGGGCCATGCCGAGATCAACCGGCGACTAGGCGACCCGAGTTACGCGCCGACGACGGCGGTCGACGCATGGTTGAAGCGGGTGTTTGCGCGATAGCGTCTAACGCCGCTGTCTAGCAATTGCCCTTCACGCCATCGGCACAGTCGCCGACCGATTCGACATCCTTCCCTGCGCCTTGAACCGTGTTGCAAGCAGACAGGACCAAGATCGAGCTGCCGATTACGAAAATTTTCAGAAGCTTTTTCATTTTCTCTCTCCGACGACGAGGGCGACCCACCCTCGATTCATTTTCGGTATTTCGACAACATCCGCTCGCGACGATCGTTGCGCGGCATCGGCGTCACGCTGGCCGAAGCGTTCGAAATGATCGTCAGGCAGGGGAAGAACGCGGGCTTGACCCGCGGCCAGCCTTCTCGTTCAAGGCAGGCAGGCCCCGGATCAAGTCCGGGGTGACGTGACCCGGAAAGCGATGCCCCTATGACCGACCCCGCCGCCCCCTATCACGCGCATATCTATTATGACGCCGCTGAACGTCCTGCGGCTGCAGCGCTGCGTGACGATTTCGGGCGCGATCCGGCGATCCTGTTCGTCGGGTCGATGACCGAGGGCGGGGTGGGGCCACATCCGATCGCGCAATATGAGGTGCATTTTGTGGGGAGCGCGGTGCCGGCGGTGGTTGCTGCGATCGAGGCGACTGGGCTGCGCGCGCTGGTGCATCCGCTCACCGACGACGATCTCGCCGACCATACCAGCCTTGCCGAATGGATCGGTGAGCCGGTGGAACTCGATGTCACAGTGCTCGATCCGCCGGGGGTGAACCAGGGGATTCCGCGCTTTGGGGTTTCGGATTTCTAGCCGGGCTTTTTTGCTCCGTTCGTATCGAGCGAAGTCGAGATACGGCTGGG
>Ga0155175_118_pt1 | contig 88275 bp, 82 predicted proteins | sample RifCSPhighO2_01_FD_106143 | JGI IMG/M metagenome (GOLD analysis project Ga0155175, IMG submission 106143) | Sphingopyxis sp. RIFCSPHIGHO2_01_FULL_65_24 | reverse complement strand
TCGAGGGACGTGTGCTCAGGTCCCTCGACTTCGCTCGGGACAAACGGGGAAGGGGTGCGGGAGGGGTTAGGAATTCGCATAGCTTACAATCCCAGATAGAAGGTTGGCTCGATGGTCTGCCATTCCGCGTAATATTGCGCGGGGAACTTGAACGGCGCGGCGCGGCGGACAGCAGCGATCGCGCGCTCCTTGTGCAGCGCCTCCTGCGCGCGGTTGCTCGCATTCACGCCGGTGGTGGTAGCCTGCGGCGTGCCGACGATATTGCCGTTCTCATCCAGCCTGACGACGACTCGCGTGCGCAACAGTTCCGCGTCCGCGCCGGTGGGCGGCACCCAGTGCGGCTTGACCTGGCGCAGCAGCTCACGCTGCAGCGAGGCGACCACCGCCGGGCCTATGGTGGCCGCGGGCGGCGTCTGTGCGCGGCTGGTCGAGGGCTTGTCGGTCACGCCTTCGAGGAAATCCTTGCCGATGCGCGGCGCGCGCGCGGTGGTGTTGGGGCTGGCCTTGGCGGGCGAAGAGGCCGACGGCTTGGCTGCTGGCGTCGATTTCGGCTTGTCGGGGCGGCGGCGCTCGGACGTGTCGGCGGGGGCCTTGGGGCTGGGCTTCTCTGCCGCCTTGGGCTGCGGCTTGGCGGGCGGCGGCGGGGTGCTGCGTGCGGGCTTGGGCACCGGCGCGGGGCGCGGCTTCTCGGCAGCCTTGGGCTTGGGCGGGGCAGGGCGTTCGATAGCCTTGGGCGCGGGCGGCTCGGGCCGCTTGACCGGAGGCGGCGGCGCGGGTTCGGGCTCGCTCGTCGCGGCGGGCGCGGCCTTTTCGACCGTCGGCGCAATCTCGGGCGCGGTTGCGGTTGCGGCCTCGACATTGGGCGTGGGCGATTCGGACTCCAGCCCCACCTCGTCGGTCAGCTGCACCTCGATCGGCTTGACCGGCATCTTCAGTTCGCTGCGGCTGGCAATGCCCAGCGACAGCGCAGCAAACAGCGCGACATGGCCGACCACTGCCACCGAAAGCCCAAGACGCTCGCTTTTCTCCATTCCTGTGCTCGTAAGCCTTTCTGCCTGGCCGGTTATGGGCGGTCGGATGAACCGGTGGTGACCAGCGATACGCGGTTGAGGCCTGCGCGGTTCAGCTCGCCCATCACCAGCATCACCTTGCCGTAATCGAGCGAGCGATCGGCACGCAGCATCACCTGCGGGGCATCGCCATTGTCCTCGCCGCGCTGCTTGCGCAGCGCCTCCAGCGCATCGGGCAGGTCGTCCATGCTGACCTGCGCATCGTCTATGAACGCCTGGCCCTCGGCATCGAGCGAGATCTGCACCGGTTCCTTTTCCTGCTCCAGCGCATTGGCGCGGCTGTCGGGCAAGTCGATCGGCACGCCCGCGACCAGCAGCGGCGCGGTGACCATGAAGATGATCAGCAGCACCAGCATCACGTCGACGAACGGGGTGACGTTGATCTCCGCCATTGGCGCGCGCGAACCGCCGCGCCGCCGACCGCTTCCGCCCGAAGGTCCCACAGACATGCCCATCAGAAGCTGTCCTTTTCGAGCTCACGGCTGAGTTCGCCGTGGAACGCGTCGGAGAAGCGGAAGAGCTTGCCCTCCAGCTTGTTCAGCCGGTGCGAGAAGCGGTTATAGGCGATGACCGCCGGGATCGCCGCGAACAGGCCGATCGCGGTCGCGAACAGCGCCTCGGCAATACCTGGCGCGACGACCGCGAGCGAGCTGTTCTGCTCGGCGGCGATCGCGGTGAAGCTGCGCATGATCCCCCATACGGTGCCGAACAGGCCCACGAACGGTGCGACCGATCCGACCGTGGCAAGGAAATTCAGCCGATCGGAAAGGGTGTCGATCTCGTGGCCCACGCTCGATTGCATCGCGGTGGCGAGCCGCTGGCGCGCGCCGTCGCGATCGGTGACGCGGCCCTTGGTGGTGCGCCGCCACTCGGCGACACCGGCGGCGAGCACGCGCGCACTCGGCAGCTTCTCGTGCCCGCGCGCCTTGTAGAACGCGTCGATATCGCCCGCCTTCCAGAAATCCTGCTCGAAGGCGGTGTTGTCCTTGCCGATCTTGGCGATCTTCAGCCCGAAGCTGATGATGATCGTCCACGTCCAGATGCTGGCCAGCGCGAGTCCGATCATCACCAGTTTGACGACGAGATCGGCCTGCATGAACAGCTTGAGCGGCGACAGGGTGACGGCATCGGGGGTCAGGCCCATGGTATCGATCATAGCGGGGACGGATCTTTCTGGTCGGTAGCAAGGATGGTGTTGAACGCCTCCACCCAGGCGCGCGGCTGGCGGATGGGGCGCCCCTCGGGGTTGATGAAGGCAGCGGTAACCTCTGCCTCCAGCAGTGTCTCAAACGATTCGACGACAGATTGGCTGCGCCGGATGACTCGTTGATGAATGATGCACGCCGCAGCGCGCAGCCTTGTGACCTGGCTCATCACGATCAGCGCATCGTCCATCTTGGCCGGGCGCACGAACTTGAGCGCCATGTCGGCGACCGCATAGACGCCATTGCCGGTTTCGAACGTGCCGCGCTGGTCGATGCCGAGGCCGCTCAGCATGTCCGAACGGGCGCGCTCCAGATAGCGCAGGTAATTGGCGTGATAGACAATGCCTGAAAAATCAGTGTCCTCGAAATAGACGCGCAGCGCGAAATAGTGCGTGCGCCCCTCGAACCGGCCAGCGAACGGGATGATGTCGGGAGGAACCATGGCCATCCGCTTAGAGTCTTTGCGACATCAAAGGCAAGGCTTGGCTGCCCGCATTGGAACATTAGTGCCAATTGGCTGCTGCATTTTGCGCCCGACATTGCTATGGGGCGCGGCCCGGCGTACCTTGCCGGAGATATTTTGGAGTGAATGACGTGGCAGGCAAGTGGACCCCCGATAGCTGGCGAACCCATGAGGCGCGGCATATCCCGGCGTATCGCGATGCCGCTGCGCTGGCCGATGCCGAGGCCACGCTCAAGACCTATCCGCCGCTGGTCTTTGCGGGCGAAGCGCGCAGCCTGGAGAAGGAACTCGCGCGCGTCGCCGCTGGCGAGGCGTTCCTGCTGCAGGGCGGCGATTGCGCCGAGAGCTTTGCCGAATTCCACCCCAACAACATTCGCGACACCTTCCGCGTGCTGCTGATGATGGCGGTGGTGATGACCTTTGCCTCGAAGCGCCCGGTGGTGAAGCTCGGCCGCATGGCGGGCCAGTTCGCCAAGCCGCGCTCCGCGCCGACCGAGAAGCAGGGCGAAATCGAGCTGCCCAGCTATTTCGGCGACAATATCAACGGCATCGAGTTCGAGGCGGCAACGCGCGAGCCCGATCCCGCGCGCATGGTCCGCGCCTATTCGCAGAGCGCGGCGACGCTCAACCTGCTGCGCGCCTTTGCCAGCGGCGGCTATGCCAGCCTGCAGCAGGTGCAGCAGTGGATGCACGATTTCATGGGCCGCAGCCCCTGGGCCGAGCGCTATGCCGAGACGGCGGACCGGATCAGCGAGGCGATGGACTTCATGCGCGCCTGCGGCATCAGCACCGATACCGTGCCGCAGCTTCAGGGCACCAGCTTCTACACCAGCCACGAGGCGCTGCTGCTGCCGTTCGAGGAAGCGATGACCCGGCGCGATTCGCTGACCGGCGACTGGTACGATACCTCGGCGCATTTCCTGTGGATCGGCGACCGTACCCGCTTCGAGGGATCGGCGCATGTCGAGTTCCTGCGCGGCATCGGCAACCCGATCGGCATCAAGTGCGGGCCGAGCCTGAGCACCGATGCGCTGCTGAACATGCTCGACACGCTCAACCCCGCGCGCATTCCGGGCCGGATGACGCTGATCAGCCGCTTCGGGCACGACAAGGTCGAAGCAGGTCTCGCCCCGCTGGTGCGCGCGGTGAAGAAGGAAGGCCATCCGGTCATCTGGTCGTGCGACCCGATGCACGGCAATGTCGTGAAGTCCGAGAGCGGCTTCAAGACGCGGCCGTTCGAGCGGATCATGGCCGAACTGCGCGGCTTCTTCGCTGTGCACCGCGCCGAGGGCACGCATGCCGGCGGCATCCATATCGAGATGACCGGCCAGAATGTCACCGAATGCACCGGCGGCGCGATCGCGATCACCGACGAGGCGCTGGGCGACCGCTATCACACGCATTGCGACCCGCGGCTCAATGCCGCCCAGTCGCTCGAAGTCGCCTTCGAGGTGGCCGAGATGCTGAATGCCGAGGTCGCAGCCTCCACCCGGAAGGCGGCATGAGCGAACGCCGGGTCATCGTCCAGAAGGAGGTCGTCCGCAACGGCGTCGGCTTTGGCAGCGCGCTCGCCATCGCAATCAGCTATACCGCGCACAAATCGGTGCTCTGGGCGATCATCCACGGCTTCTTCTCGTGGTTCTACGTGGTGTACTTCCTGCTGACGCGGGATTGATAAACAAGGTGGTCCCTTCCCTGGCCAGGGAGGGGCAGGGGTGGGTCGTCTGCGCCACGTTTGCGCCTGGACGCATTACCCACCCCCAACCCCTCCCTTGCAGGGAGGGGAGTCAGGATTGAGCAAGGGGAACACATGACCATCCGCCGTTTCATCGCCACGCTCGCGCTCAGCGCCAGCCTCGTCGCGCCTGCATTCGGGCAGGATGCCGCTGCCGCCAAGACCGCGCTGGCGGGCGATTATGACCGGATCGTCAAGGAACTGATCACCATCACCGAAATCCCCGCGCCGCCGTTCGGCGAACAGGCGCGTGCGGCCTATTTCGAGCAGCAGTTCAAGGCGCTGGGGCTCGCCGAGGTCGCGATCGATGCCGAGGGCAATGTCACCGGCATAAGGCGCGGTACGGCCCCGGCGGGCGGGCCGCTGGTCGCGATCACCGCGCATCTCGACACCGTGTTTCCCAAGGGCACCGATGTGAAGGTTCGGCGCGAGGGCAATACGCTCAACGCACCGGGCGTCGGTGACGATACGGTCGGCCTGACCGGGCTGCTCGCGTGGATTCGCGCGATGAACGCCGCCAAGGTGGAAACGAAGCACGACATCCTGTTCGTCGCGACAGTGGGCGAGGAGGGACCGGGCGATCTGCGCGGGGTGCGCTTCCTGTTCACCAAGAACGCCTACAAGGACCGGATCGCCGCGTTCGTCTCGGTCGACGGGTCGGATCCGTCGCGCATCGTCAACCAGGCGGTGGGTTCCAAGCGCTACAATGTCGCGTTCACCGGCCCCGGCGGGCACAGCTATGGCGCGTTCGGCATCGTCAACCCGATGGTCGCGATGGCCGATACCGTGCGCCGCCTTTACGAGACCGATGTGCCCGCGAACCCGCGCACCAGCTATGCCGCCAGCGTGGTATCGGGCGGCACCTCGGTCAATTCGATCCCCGACCGGATCGAGCTTCAGGTCGACATGCGCTCGCCCGATCCCAAGGCGCTCGACCGGCTCGAGCAGCGCTTCCTGGCGATCGTCGACGAGGCGGTGACGGCGGAAAACTATGCCCGCTCGACCAATGTCGGGACGATCGCGGCGGACAAGAAGCGGATCGGCGACCGGCCCGCGGGCAGCACGGCGGATACCCATCCGCTGGTCGTCACCAGCCGCAAGGTGCTCGCCGATCATGGCTTCGAAACGCAGCTCCAGGCCTCCTCGACCGATGCCAATATTCCGATGAGCCTGGGCATCCCGGCGATCACCATCGGTTCGGGCGGCGGCGGTGGCCGCGCGCATTCGGTCGATGAATATGTTAACATCGAGCGCAACGCGTTCATCAACGGGCTCTCGTCCGGTCTGGCGCTGGTGGTCGCGGTGGCCAATCTCGACTGGACGAAGAAATGATCCGCGCGTCGGCGCTGGTCGCGGCATTGTTGCTGGCGGGATGCGCCTCGCCGGTGGTGACGCGGGTCGATGCCACCGCGCCGCGGCCGCTGCCGCCGCGCGCCAGCTTCGAACTGGTCGCCATGTCCGATGACGGTGACATCTTTCCCGGCCAGGCGCGCGACATGGTCGCAGCCGCACTGCGCCAGCGCGGCTGGAACCAGCAGGCAGGGGGGGACTATCTGCTCGCGGTGACGCTGGCCGAACGTCCGGCGAGCATCGCGGTCAAGGCCGGCGATGATCTGGGCAAGGTTGCAGGCACCATCGCCCCGGCAGCGGATCGCAGCAACAACAGCGGCTGCGCCAGAAGCGACCATCGGCTGACGATCACGCTGACCGAGCGCGTGACGGGCGATGTCGCCTTTGCGAGCGACGCTTCCGAATTTCACTGCAGGGCGCGGCTCACCGACAGCCTGCCGCATCTGGTCAGCGCTGCCGTCGACCGGCTGGATGTCGGCCCGGGCAGCGTCCAGATCGCGCGCAAGGGCACGCGCTAGTCGGGATCGTCCAGCGGCAGCGTCAGCTCGAATGCCGCGCCGCCGTCTGCAGCATTGTGCGCAGCAATCGCGCCGCCATGGCGCTGCACCACGGCCGCGACATAGTTGAGACCCAGCCCGATGCCCTTGACGGCGTGACCGGCGTTCTCGCTGGCAAAGCGTTCGAAAAGGTGCGGCATGATTGCCGGGTTGATGCCCTTGCCCTGATCGCGAATGCTCAGCCGCACCTGCCCCGACACGCGTTCTATCTGCACCGTGACCGTGCCGGAATCGGGGCTGTATTTCACCGCATTGTCGATCAGATTGACGATGGCGCGGAACAGGCTTTCGCGTTCGGCAGCGACAAAGGCGCAGTCGCTTTCGTCGATGACGCGGATCTGCACAGCCCGCTGCTGGGCGATCGGCCACAGGCTGTCGGCGGCCTCGCTGGCAAGGTCCGCCGCGATCACCGGCTCGGGATCGAAACCCCGCTCCTGCATGCGGGCGAGATCGACGAAGCTGTCGGCGAGGGTTAGCGTCTGGCGCGCATGCCGTGCGATGCGCGCTCGGTCGACCGTGTCACCATCTGTCGCCAGCAGGACCAGGATCGCAGCCTGGGGCGCGCGCATGTCATGCGACAGCAGTTGTAGCACCCGCTCGCGCTCGCGCCGCGCATGGGCGATGACAGTGATGTCGGTAAGATAATCGATCCTCCCGCGCGTTTGCCCATCGGCCCCGACAATCGCAGCGCGGCGCAGCACGAACGCGCGGCCGTCGCTTGCCTCGAACTCGATATGGCCGCTGTCCGGGTTGGCGAGATAGGCCGCGACCGGCTTGCGTGCTGCCGCCTCGGCAATATCGGCAAGCAGGCCATCGACCTCCGCCCCGAGCAGCCCGTCGCCGAAAGCGGACGTTGCTGCAGCATTGGTGAGCACGATACGACCCGCCAGATCGCTGACCAGGGCCGGATCGGGCAAGCCCGCCAGCGCATCGCCGACCAGCCGCTTGAGATCGCGCAACTGGGCGATCGCGCCGGCCAGCTGTTCGGCCTGACGGGTCACATGGTCGCTATCGCCTGCCATGGAGCGGGTGAGGGGAAGCGACTCTTCGTTCTCGAGCCGGGCGAGCTCGCTGCGCATATAATCGCTGGTCGCCTGCAGCCTGCGCCAACCCCATAGCGGATAGACAAGCGCTATCCCCAGCAGTGCGGGGCAGGGCGCGATCCACCAGTTCGCCGCCAGTGCCGCAGTGCTGAGCATCAGTGTCGCCAGCATCAGTCCGATCGCGAGCAGGCTCGCGGCGCGCGGGCGGATGCGCCAGAAGCCGAGCATCAGCAGCCAGGCCGGAGCAAGCGCGAGGGCGATCTGCAGCGGGCGCGGGAGCGAATGCACCCAGCCATCCTGCAACTGGGCGTTGGCGATGTTCGCGTTGATCTCCACCCCCGGCATGTTGCCGCCATCGGATACAGGCACCGGATAGCGATCGCCCAGGCCCTGCGCTGTCATGCCGATCAGCACCCTGCGGCCGGCGAGGAGAGCTTGCGGCACCTCGCCGCGCAGCACGCTGACATAGGAAATGGTCGCAAAGCTTTCGGGTGGAGCAAAGCGCAGCCGCCGTGCCGCATCGCAATCGGCGGCCTGTCCGCGCAGTGCCATCAGGTGCGGCAGCGGTGCGCTATCTTCCGTGGCGGAAAAGCACAGCGCCGCAGCGCGCACGGTGCCGTCGGCGTCGATTTGCGTGTTCGCATGGCCGATGGCAGCGGCCCTCCTGGCAAGTGCGTCCACCGGATCGATCCGCTCGAACGCCTGGCCGTTGCGACCGGGGATGAGGAATTGCACCGGGAGACGCACGCCGAGGCGCTGCATGGCTTCGGCCAGCGCAGGGTCATCGGCGGAAGGCTCGGTCAGCAGCAGGTCCATCGCTACCGATTGCAGACCCGCATCGGCGAGCTGCTGGAGCAATTCCGCATGCAGGCGGCGTGGCCAAGGCCAGCGGCCCAGCGCGGCCAGGCTCTGCTCGTCGATCGCGACGATCAGGATATCCGGATCGGCTTCGGCCGGGGCAGCGCGCATCGCGGCATCGTAGAGCAGATCGTCGGCGGGGCGCGTCCAGCCACCGAGCAAAGCGGCGATCACGAGCACCGACGAGAGCGCCGTGACCCAGACCCACTCGATATGGAAGCGACGGCGCAATCCTGCCGATCCGCCAGCTGCGCCCTTCCTCGGCTCATTCACCAAGGACGAAGCTCTCCATCGCGGTCCAGTCGGTATCGGTCTCGTCTTCGCTGTGCGTCGTCGTGCCGACCCGCCAGAGGTAACGGCCTGGCGACAGGTCGCTCAAGATGATCGAAGATCCGGCCAGCCCCGCTTCATCGACCAGCCAGCTCGGGCTGTCCTCGCGGCGCAACTGGAAGCGGTAGCGCCGCATGCCCTCGCCCGAACCAATCCATCGGAAGACATAGCCATCCTGACCGGGCACCGCCGGCTGGGTGGCGGTGGCCAGCCTCCGCCGGAAGGCGATGGTGCCGGGCAGGCCTTCCAGTCCCGATGCGGCAATCGCCGTGAACCGGGCAAAATAGCGGCCATTCCCGAGCGAGGGCACAGTAAAATCCGGGCTGTTGCCGGACACATCCTCGACAATGTCCACAAAACCGCTGTCGCGGCCTATCTGCAACCGATAGGCTTGCGCACCGGCCACGGGCTGCACCGTAAAGGCAACCATCGGAGCGCGCTGGACACCTGCTCCGCCGATCAGTTGCGGCGCGGGCAGTAAGGGCTCGACGGCAATAGCGCCGCTGCTGCCGATCACCGCGCCGAACTCGGGCGCGAGCTGTGTCTCCTCGGCCGATCTCGCCTTCAGCGCAATGCCGCCCTCGATGAGCTCGGATCGAGAGGTTTCGGTGCCGGCATCGAAATGCGTGCGGAAATCGGTTCCGCGAACGGCAGATACTGCGATCGGGTTGCGCAGGCGGAAGCGGTCGTCGCGGTTGCGGAACGGCGTAACACGGCTACGGGCCGATCCGGTCTCCAGCGTCAGGTCGTAATCGATGCTGTCGGTGATCAGCAGCTTGCGCAGCCGCCCGATTCTCAGCGCGCTGTTGGACGGCAGGGTGATGACCGAACCATCGGTCAGCGACAGCGAGAGCGAGGAGGCAGGCCCGGTGGTCACGCGCGCGCCTTCGCCCAGTGCCTGACCCATGGCAACGCTGCGCAGTGGAGCATTGGCCACCGATGCGAGCGCCTGGCCGCGAAACGCGGCGATCGTCGCGCTGGCCGGGCGCGATCGCAGCAGACGGATCGGCAGTGACAGCTGGCTGGCGATCGGCAGCTTGTAGGGATCGGCCACGCGGTTGATCCGCTGGACTTCCTTCCAGTCGGTCTCGCGCAGCATGTAATCGCGGGCCAGCTGGATCAGCGTGTCGCCCTTGCGCACGGTATAGGTGACCGTGTCGTCATCGCGCACCTGTGCCACCGCTGGCCCGGCCACGGCCAGGCCGCCGGCGAGCAGCATCAGCAACATCAGCCAGAACGTCGGCGCGGCACGCAGGGTCATCCGGTTGCTTCAGGGTCCTTGGATGGATCAGTCGTTTCGAGCCGATAGCCATAGCCGAAAACGGTGAAGATGCGAAAACCGTTTTCCGGCTTGAGACTGAGCTTCGATCGGACCCGCGAGATGTGCATGTCCAGCGTGCGCGTGGCGAGATCGGCGCTCGTGCGCCAGATCGTTTCCATGATGTACGCGCGCGACAGCGTGCGGTCGCGGTTGCGGAACAGCAGGTCGGCCAGCTCGAATTCCTTGGCGGTGAGCACGATATCGGCGCCATCATGGCGGATCGTCTGGGCCATGCGGTCGAGGCGATAGCCGCCGAACTCGGCGATCTTTTCCATTGTCGCGCCGCCATGCGTGCGCCGCAGCACCGCTGCGATGCGCGCGGCAATCACGCTTTCCTCCTCGGGCTTGCAGATATAGTCGTCGGCCCCGGCATTGAGCGCATCGGTGACGTCGCGCTTGGCGGTGCGCGCGGTCAGCATGATCACCGGCGGGGGGCTCTCGACCGTCGTCTGCATCCATTCGACGATCTGCAGACCGGACTTGCCAGGCATGTTCCAGTCCAGCATGACAAGATCGAACGTATCCCTCAACAGGGCAGCCGCCAGCCTTTCTCCGTCGCCGAATTTGGCGCAGATATGACCCATGCCAATGACAACGTTTTCAAGAAAGGCGAGACTGCCTGCGTCATCATCCGCGATTGCGATGCGCATCAAATTCCCCCGACATGCGCCCGGATTGGTCTTAACTCTTGTTAAGCATGCAAATGCCTGTTTTTGCGGTAATTGGCGAGTCCCCTCGTATACGTTTTTACATAGCTTTACACGCGGATGGTCTCAGGGCGGCGGAATTCCGGGACTTTGCGCATCCAAACCGATCAAGAATTGACATCAGAGGATAAGATGAACCCGAGCAAAGTTGATATTGGATATATTTACTCCACTTTTGGTGTGGCCATTCCGGAAGGTAATCGGGAGATATTCAGCCCGGTAGACGGCCTGACGATCGGCGGTTTTACGCCCGCCTCTACGGACCAGGTCAACCTTGTCGCGGATCGCGCTCTGGCGGCCTTTTCCCATTGGCGTTCGGTACCTGCGCCTCGCCGGGGAGAACTTGTCCGGCGTTTCGGCGAGGCGTTGCGCGCGCGCAAGACCGAACTCGGTCTGCTGGTCACGCTCGATTGTGGCAAGCCGCTGTCCGAGGGGCTGGGCGAGGTTCAGGAGATGATCGATATCTGCGATTTTGCCGTGGGTCTGTCGCGCCAGCTGCATGGCCTGACCATCGCCAGCGAGCGCCCCGGCCATCGCATGAGCGAGACCTGGCACCCTTTGGGTCCGGTCGCGATCATCACCGCGTTCAACTTTCCCGTGGCCGTCTGGGCCTGGAATGCCGCGCTTGCGCTGGTCTGCGGTGACAGCATCGTGTGGAAGCCGTCCGAAAAGACGCCGCTGACCGCAATCGCGGTGCAGGCGCTGTTCGACAAGGTGGCGGGCGAATTTGGTCCCGATGCACCCGAAGGTCTGTCGCAGCTGGTGCTGGGCGATGGCGCGACCGGTGCTGCCCTGGTCGATCATCCCGCCATGGCCCTGATCTCCGCCACGGGCAGCACGGCGATGGGACGCACGGTCGGCCAGGCTGCGGCGAAGCGCTTTGCACGCAGCCTGCTGGAGCTGGGCGGCAACAACGCGACGATCGTCGCACCGAGCGCGGACATGGAGCTGGCGCTGACCGGCTGCGCCTTCGGCTTCATGGGAACCACCGGGCAGCGCTGCACCTCGCTGCGGCGGCTGCTCGTGCATCGCTCGGTCTATGAAAGCTTCGTGCCGCGTATCATCTCTGCCGCAGCCCGCCTGCCCATCGGGGATCCGCGCGATCCGGCCAATCTGGCAGGGCCGCTGATCGATGGCGCCGCCTATGCCGCCATGCGCGACGCGCTGGCCGACGCGCGCGCGGCGGGTGCCACGGTACACGGCGGTGAACGCATCGCGGGGCCGGGCCAGGGGGTGTATGTCCGCCCCGCAGTGGTCGAGATGTCGGCGCAGACCGGGCCGATGCTGCGCGAGACCTTCGCGCCGATCCTCTATTGCCTGCGCTATGACGATCTCGACGAGGCGATCGCGCTCAACAATGCCGCCACGCAGGGCCTGTCGTCCTCGATCTTCACCAACGATCTGCGCGAGGCGGAGAGCTTCGTTGCGGCGACGGGCAGCGATTGCGGTATCGCCAACGTCAATATCGGAACGTCAGGCGCGGAAATCGGCGGCGCGTTCGGCGGCGAGAAGGAAACCGGCGGCGGCCGCGAATCCGGATCGGACAGCTGGAAGGCGTATATGCGTCGTCAGACCAGCACGGTGAACTATTCGCGCGCGCTGCCGCTGGCGCAGGGCGTGCGGTTCGAATTGTAACGGGCGATCAGTTGATTGAGGGGCCCAGCGCGTCGATGATCTTCCTGGCGAGATCGTCGACGCTATAGGGTTTGACCAGCAGCACGACATCGCTGTCGATCACGCCGTTGTGCAATATGGCATTGCGGGTATAGCCGGTGGTGTAGAGCACCTTGAGATCGGGCCGGGACTCGCGCAGCCGGTCAGCCAGCTGGCGTCCGTTCATGTGCGGCATCACCACATCGGTGAACAGCAGATCGATTGCCAGGCCATTCTCGATCAGCTGCACCGCCTCGATCGGGCTGTCGACATCGTGCACTATGAAGCCCAGTTCGATAAGGCTGGCGCGCGCCATAGCGCGGACCCCGTCATCGTCCTCGACCACCAGCACGGTGAGGTTCTGGGGCGGGGTGAAGCGCATGGCGGTCTGGCTGCCGGGCTCTTCCTCTCCGGACACCTCGGGCGCGCGCGGCAGGTAGAGCTTCACCGTCGTGCCCTTGCCCTGTTCGGAATACAGGTTGAGGTGCCCGCCCGACTGCTTGAGGAAACCATAGACCTGGCTGAGGCCGAGGCCGGTGCCCTTGCCGACATCCTTGGTGGTGAAGAAGGGATCGAGCGCACGCGCCTGTACCTCGGGCGACATGCCGAGCCCGGTGTCGCTGATCGCGATGCGGACATAATCGCCTGGCGCAAGGTCTTCCTGCTGGCCGGCATAGGCCGCGTCGAGCGTGACATTGGTCGTCTCGATCATCAGCTTGCCGCCATCGGGCATGGCGTCGCGCGCGTTGACCGCCAGATTGATGATCGCGGTTTCCAGCTGGGTCTGATCGACCGTGCAAGGCCAGACATCGCCATCGAGCTGAAGTTCTACGACGACCTGTTCGCCCAGCGTCCGTTCGAGCAGCGCGTGGACCGATCCGACAAGCGCGTTGATATCCAGCCGTCGCGGATCGAGCGGCTGCTTGCGCGCATAGGCAAGCAACCGGTGCGTCAGCGCTGCGGCGCGGTCGGCGGCATTGGCGGCATTGTCGATATGGCTGACGATGCGGGCATCGCCCTGGCCGCCTAACCGCCGCTTGGCCAGATCGAGCGAGCCGGTAATGATTGCCAGCATGTTGTTGAAATCATGCGCGATGCCGCCGGTAAGATGCCCGATCGCGTCGAGCTTTTCTGCCTGGTGCAGCCGCGCCTCGGCAATCTGGCGCTCTGCAACCTGCTGTTCCAGCTGCGCGGTGCGTTCTGCCACCAGATCGTCCAGCCCGGCATTCAGCCGAGCCAGTTCCTCGGCCACCGCCAGCCGATCGTCATGCGCGCGGAACACGCTTTCGATGATTAGCGAGATCATCAGGCTGGTGAGCAGGAAAAAGGTCATCGGCAGCCAGTCGAGATCATGCGATCGTGCCAGTGCCATGCTTGGCATGATCAGCACTTCCAGCGCGATGGCCCCGAGCACCGTTGTCAGCATCGCCGGCCAGAAGCCCGCAAAAAATGCGGCGATGACGATCGCGCCAAACAGCGTGATGAAGGGCACGCCGGTCAAATAGGCATCGAGCGCCAGCCGCCCGCCCACGCCGATGGCGAAGGCCGCGATCGCGATCCCAATGCGCAGGGCCGGGGAGCGCCGCGTTCTGCGCGCCCAACCGGTTGCGATGGCCAGTCGTTTCAGCATGGATGATGTTCCGTTCGGAAAGCATCCCTTGATAGACCGGTTCGCGTCGCCGACGCAAACTTATGTTGGTTTTGCAAAGCTTTGCGACATTATTGATTGCGTCACAGCGATGCGGTCGCGAGGTCCTCTGCGCCCGACCGCGCACCATGCCCCAAAGCCAGATAGCTGTCGGACTGCATTTCCATCAGCCGCGAGATCGTCCGGTCGAATTCGAACCGGCCATCGCCGCTGGCGTACAGATCGGCAGGTTCGGCATCGGCCGAGGCGATCAGCTTGACCTTCATCTCGTACAGTGCGTCGATCAGCGTGACGAAGCGTGCTGCCTCGTTGCGGTTTTCCGGGCCCAGGCGCGGGATGCCGACCAGAAACACCGTGTGATAGCGTCTTGCAATGGCGAGATAATCCGGCGCGCCGCGCGCCTCTCCGCACAGCTTCTTGAACGAGAAGACGGCAACACCCTTGAGCGACTTGGGCACGTGAATCGTGCGCCCGCCGCTGATCGGCACATCGGCGCTCGGCACATGCGCGGCATCGTCGGGCGAATAATCGGTCATGCGGAAGAACGCGGCACGCAGCGCAGCGGTCGCCTCGGGACCGTTGGGCACATGCCAGGTGTCGGTCCCCGACAACCGCTCGAGCCGGTAATCGACCGGGCCATTCAGCGAGAGCACGTCGAGCCGGTTCTTGATCAGAGCGATAAAGGGGAGGAAATGCTCGCGGTTCAGCCCGTCCTTGTACAGGTCGTCGGGCGGGCGATTCGATGTGGTGACGATGGTGACCCCGGCCTCGATGATCGCGGTGAACAGCCGCGACATGATCATCGCGTCGGCGCTGTTGTTGACGACCATTTCGTCGAATGCGATCAGCCGGTAGTTATCGCTGAACTGACGCGCGACCGGCGGAATGGGGTCGCCCTGCATCTTGTCGCGCTCGACACGCAGCCGCGCGTGAATGTCCTGCATGAACTCGTGGAAATGGACGCGGACCTTGCGGTTGATCGCGACCGATTCGTAGAACAGGTCCATCAGCATCGATTTGCCGCGTCCCACCCCGCCGAACATGTAGAGGCCGCGCACGGGGTCGGGCTTGGCCTCGCGCGCCATCAGACGCCACAGCAGCGATCCGCGCGGCGGCACCGCCTCCAGCGCATCCTGCATCGCCTGCAGCCGCACGGCAGCGGCGCGCTGATCGGCATCGGGTCGCAATTCGCCCGCGCTGACCATCCTGTCGTAGCGGGCGAGCGTTCCGGTCATTGCGATTTCGCGCGCGGGGCAGGGGTCTTGCGGATGGTGCCGGTGAATGCGCAGACGGTTTCTCCCGCCTGCACCACCAGCCCGCGCAGGAACATCAACCGACCGGTTTCGCGGATGATCTCCACCTCGGCATCGAGCGGTTGGCCGACCTTGCCGGCGCCGACGAAATGGCTGTTGAGATCGAGCGTCACCGCAGGCCCATGCCGCAGAGCACCATGCAGCCGCGCGCAGACGAACAGTGATATATCGACCTGAGTCAGGATAGCGCCGCCATGGACGTTGTTGGCGAGATTGCCCTGCAGATGCCCAGGCTCCGTGCGCACGACGACGATGCCGTCGTCACGCTTCATCACCCACATCGGCCCAAGCGTGCTGTTATAGCGGTTCTGCTCGCGCAGTGCCCAGCGCATCCAGCCCGGACGATCGGGGTCCGGGTCGAACGCGAAATCGTCGGGCATATCGAGAGTGGTTGCGTCCACCTTTGCGGGGGTATCGAACGGGTCTGTCGGCGGATGGACCGATCAGACGTGCCGTTCGACCTCCATCTTCTTGATCTCGGCAATCGCACGCGCCGGGTTCAGGCCCTTGGGGCAGACATTCGCGCAGTTCATGATGGTGTGGCAGCGATAGAGGCGGAAGGGGTCTTCCAGCTCGTCGAGCCGCTCGCCGGTCATCTCGTCGCGGCTGTCGGCCAGCCAGCGATAGGCCTGGAGCAGGATGGCCGGGCCAAGGAACTTGTCCGAATTCCACCAATAGCTCGGGCAGCTGGTAGAGCAGCAGGCGCACAGGATGCACTCGTACAGCCCGTCGAGCTTGGCGCGATCCTCGGGCGACTGCAGCCGCTCCTTGCCCGAGGGCACCGGCGTCACGGTCTGCAGCCAGGGCCGGATCGAGGCATATTGCGCATAGAAATGGCTGAAATCGGGAACCAGGTCCTTGATGACGTCCATATGCGGCAGCGGGGTGATGCGGACCTCGCCCTTGCAGTCCTCGATCGCGGTGGTGCAGGCCAGGCCATTGCGGCCGTTGATGTTCATTGAGCACGATCCGCAAATCCCCTCGCGGCACGAGCGGCGGAAGGTGAGCGTCGAATCCTGTTCCGACTTCATCTTGATCAGCGCGTCGAGCACCATCGGCCCGCAATCGTCCAGATCGATGTCGAACGTGTCGTAGCGCGGGTTCTCACCGCTGTCGGGATCGTAGCGATAGACCTTGAAACGTTTCAGCCGCCCGCCGGTCTTCGCGCTGAACGCCTGGCCCTTGCCAGTGATCTTGCTGTTCGCCGGGAGCGTAAACGTAGCCATGGAAAATCCCTCGTCCTTCAATGCGTCCGGGAGCCTAGATAGTCATTTTGGTGCCAAGGCTCAATTGCATATGGCACCTTGAACCGAAAAGGATTTTCAATCCATCAACCCGTGGCTGCGCAGGCTTTCCGCGACGATCGTCTCGATCAGCTGTTCCTGCGTCCAGCCGGCGCGCACGGCGGAGCGGCCGAAGACCTTCTGGCTCCACAGGTTGCAGTTGAGATTGACCTCGAGGAAATGCAGCTCGCCCTTTTCGGCATCGAGCCGGAACTCGTAGCGGCCGTAATCGAAGGGCACGAATTCCTGCGCCAGATTGGCGGTGTGCGCGGCGATCTCTGCCTCGAACGGCGAGCCTTCGAAATCGACCAGCTCGTACTTGCTCGCGCGCTCGACCAGGTCGCGCTTTTCCCAATAGGTGCGCAGGTGAGTCGGATCGGCCTGTTCGAACAGCATCATCGGCAGGATCAGCGGGCGGCCATGCATCGTCACCACCGGCACCTCGACATCGCTACCGGTCAGGAACGGCTCGACGATCGCGTCATGCCCTTCCTCGTGAATCGCGGCGATCGCGTCCTTCACGCCTGCCCAGTCGCCTGCGTCGCGCACGCCCCAGCTTGCCGAGGAGGCGTTGGGCTTGATCACCATGCGCTCGGCCATCGGGCAGAGCTTCTCGTCGACCGGGCCGCCCTTGCGATAGATCGCCCAGTCGGCCGTCGGGATACCGCGCGCGCGGGCCACGAGCTTGGACAGGTGCTTGTCGTCCGAAAGGCCGCGCAGGATCGGGCTGCCGCCGAGATAGGGCAGGCCCTTGCGGTTGCACAGCAGCGGTACCAGCATTTCCGAATTCACGAAGCCGCCGCGGTTGAGCAGCGAGAAGACGAAATCGACCTCGGGCGGATCGAACAGCATCGCGTACTGGTTGCCCACCAGCAGATTGTCGAACAGCCCTTCCAGGATGGTGCGCACCTCATTGTGGTACACGGCATGGTTGCCGTCCTCCGGATGCAGCGAGCCATCGCCCAGCGCGTGCTTGGCGAGGAACAGCACCTTGAGCGTCTCGCGGGTCTTCGCATCGATGGTCAGCGGGGCAGGATATTGGTTCACGGCAAAACGCACTTTCTTTGGGTTTGCGGACGGGCGTCGGGCCAAAGCGGCTTGCCTTAATGGCCAGCGCCCCTATAGCCGCGCCCTTATCCGCTTCGGGGGCGCAGCGAAAGATAAGTTTGATGCAACAGGAATTGCACAAGACGGTCAGCCATCTGCTCACGATCGGTGGAGACGAACGAATCGTCCCGGCGCATGCCGATGGCACCAACAAGTATTTCAGCTCTCCCTTCCCGCGTCAGACGGTGACCTATGCGTCATCGACCGCGAACGATATCTCGCAGCCCGCCTTCGACCATCTGTGCGATTTCGTGGCTGATCATGGGCTGAACGCGGACATGGTGGGCACCGATTATGCCGGACACCTCTCGGTCCTGCGCGATCGCATCGCCGTCGCCTACGGCCTGCCCAAGGGGACGGATGTCGCGTTCTCCGCCTCGGGCACGGACCTCGAATATATCGCGCTCCAGGCCTTTGCCGGCCGCGCGCCGCAGGGCATCCACAACGTCTTGCTCGGCGCCGACGAAGTGGGCAGCGGCTGCATCCTGAGCGCGGCGGGGCAGTATTTCGCTGGCCAGACGGCGCTGGGTGTCCCGACGAGCAAGGGACAGCCGGTGGCTGGTCTCGCGCCCGTGTCGCTTTCCGAAGTGTCGGTGCGCAACGGTTTCGGTGAGGCGTTCGACAGCGCGGTGATTGTGGCTGCGATGCGCAGCGAGATCGAACGTGCGCTGATCGCGGGCAAGTTTCCGCTGCTGCATGTGGTGCATGGATCGAAAACCGGGCTCATCCTGCCGCATCTCGACGATATCGATGCGCTTATCACGCAATTTGGCGACTCGATCGGCTTTGTCGTCGATGCCTGCCAGGCGCGGATCACGAGTCCCGCGATCAGCGCCTATCTGATGCGCGGCGCGGTGGTGCTGCTCACCGGTTCCAAGTTCATGGGTGGTCCGCCCTTTGCCGGCTTTGCGCTGGTGCCGCGCGCGACGGCGCAGCGGATCGCGCCGCTGGGCGAGGGCATGGCCACGATCTTCCGCCGCGCGGAGCTTCCCGATAGCTGGGCAGGGGCGGAAAAGCTTCCGATGAGCGGCAATGCCGGGCTGACGGTTCGGCTGGCGGCAGCCTTGTTCGAGCTGGAGCGATTCCAGGCGCTCGATTTCCACACGATCGCGCGGGTGGTCGAACAGTTCCGCTGTGCCTCGCTGGCGCTGGTCGATCGGATCGGCGGTACGCGTGTGACGCCATATCCCTTTGCCGATCGCGAATCCGCGGGGGCACATCCCATCGAGATGCGCACGCTGACGACCGTGGATCTGAGCGGGGAGGGGCGTGCGATCGATTTCGACGGTGCGACGGCGATCCAGCTGAGGATGATGCAGTCGGGCGTGCGGCTGGGCCAGCCGGTCAAGTGCGCGCGCTTCCAAGGGCCGGACATGATGGGCAAGGTGCGCGGCACATTGCGCATCGGCATTTCGATGCCGCAGATGGTGGCGCTGGCGGCGCTGGGAGACGCGGCCGAAGCGCAGCTCGATTCCGATATGGCGGCGATTGGCGACGCGTTCGAGGCGTCGCTCGCGGCCGACTGAGCCCCGCCCGACCGACCAGCACGAAAAAGGGGTGCCCTGCCGGTCTGGCGGGGCACCCCTTTTTGTTGCGACTTAAAACCCTTTAATTGCCGAAAGTGCGCTGCCACCAGCCGCGACGCGGCGGTTCGGTGCTTTCGGCGGGTGCTTCGGCGGCCTTGGCCGTATCGGCTGCGGCAGGTTCTGCCTCGGCCACCGGCTCGGGCGCAGGTTCGGCTGCAACCGTTTCGGCGGCTTCGGCCTTCGGCGCTGCCTTCTTGCGCGGCGCGCGCTTGGCCTTGGGCTTGGCGACAGGTTCGGCTTCCGCAGCAGGCTCAGCCTCGGCAGCGGGCGCTTCGGCGGGAGCCTCTGCCTCTGCCTCGACGGCCGGCTTCTTCGCCCGCGAAGCGCGCTTGCGCTTGGGCTTTTCGGCCACCGGCTCGGCCTCAGGCTCTGCGGGGGCTTCGGCAGGCGCTGCTGCTTCCTCGCTCACCGGCTCGGCAGGGGCTTCTGCCGCAGCGTCGTCGCCAGCGGTTTCGACGCTGTCTTCGCCAGCCTCGCCATTCTTGCGGTTGCGACCGCCACGGCGACCACGGCGGGCGCGCTTCGGCTTGGCCTCGCCGCCATCTTCGGTGGTCTCGACGGCTTCGGTTGCTTCGGCTTCGGCCGGGGCTTCGGCGTCAGCCGATGCGACCGGTTCAGCGACCTGTTCGCTGTTATCGATCTGCGCCTCGCTACCGATTTCGCCCTGAGGCTGATCGCCATCGCGCCGCCCGCGCTTGCCGCGACGCCGACGGCGACGCTTGGAACGGCCGCCTCCTTCGCCTTCCTCGCTGCTGCGCTGCTCGGCGGGGCGCTCGCCGCGCTCGCCGCGATCTGCACGATCACCACGGTTTCCGCGACCGCCGCGCTTCTCGCTGACTTCTTCCTCTTCTTCGATCTCGTCGATTTCGTCTTCGATATCGTCGTCGTCATCGTCGATGATCGGCTGGAAGGTGACGACCTTTTCCGGACGCGGACCGCTGGCGGTTACTTCCATCTTCGCGCCTTCATTCTCCCCATTGGGCAGAATTTCGATGCGCACGCCGAACCGCTCCTCGATCTCGGCAATGTCGCGGCGCTTGTTGTTGAGGACGTAGATCGACGCTTCCTGGCTGGTGCGCAGCGTGATGATGCTGCCATGACCCCGCGCTGCCTCTTCCTCGAGCAGGCGCAGCGCCGACAGGCCCGCCGACGATGCGGTGCGGACCAGGCCCGTGCCGTCGCAATGCGGGCAGGTGCGGGTCGATGCCTCGAGCACGCCGGTGCGCAGGCGCTGGCGGCTCATTTCCATCAGGCCGAAGCCCGAGATGCGGCCGACCTGGATGCGGGCACGGTCGCTCTTCAGCGCATCGCGCATGGCCTTCTCGACCTTGCGGATGTTCGAGCCATATTCCATGTCGATGAAATCGATGACGACCAGGCCCGCCATGTCGCGCAGGCGCAGCTGCCGGGCGATCTCGCGCGCCGCTTCCAGGTTGGTGTTGAGCGCGGTCGCCTCGATCCCGTGTTCCTTGGTGGACCGGCCCGAGTTGATGTCGATCGATACCAGAGCCTCGGTCGGGTTGATGACCAGATAGCCGCCCGACTTGAGCTGCACCACCGGTTCGTACATCGCCGAAAGCTGGTCTTCGGTGCCATAACGCTGGAACAGCGGCACGGGATCGGAATAGCTCTTCACCCGGCGCGCATGGCTGGGCATCAGCAGCTTCATGAAGTCCTTGGCGGCGCGATAGCCCGCTTCGCCCTCGACCAGCACTTCCTCGATATCGCGATTGTAGATGTCGCGGATCGCGCGCTTGATCAGGTCGCTGTCCGAATGGATGATCGCAGGGGCAGAGGCCTTGAGCGTCTTCTCGCGGATCTCGTCCCACAACCGGGCGAGATAGTCGAAGTCGCGCTTGATCTCGGGCTTGGTGCGCGAAAGGCCGGCAGTGCGCACGATGCAGCCCATGGTCGCGGGCAGCTTCATCTCGGCGATGATCGACTTCAGCCGCTTGCGGTCCGAAGCGTTGCTGATCTTGCGGCTGATGCCGCCGCCATGCGCGCTGTTGGGCATGAGCACGCAATAGCGGCCCGCGAGCGAGAGATAGGTGGTCAGCGCCGCACCCTTGTTGCCGCGCTCTTCCTTGACGACCTGCACCAGCATGACCTGGCGGCGCTGGATGACGTCCTGGATCTTGTAGCGGCGGCGCAGCGCCATGCGGCTGGTGCGCGCCTCGTCGCTGGCCTTGGCCTTACCGCCACGGCCATCGCGACGACGGCGACGACCGCCATTGCGGCCATTGCCGTTATTCTCGCGCGATTCTTCGGCTTCGCTTTCGCTTTCGCTCTCGCCTTCGTCGCTGTCGGAATCGCCGTCATTGTCGCCCGAAAGCGTCTCGGCACGGATCGGTTCTTCGTCGGTCTCGATCAGGCCCTCGTCCGACAATCCGTCGTCATAGCTGCCTTCTTCGCCACCGCGACCGGCGGCGTCATCTTCCTCTTCCTCGGCGGCGAGTGCTTCAGCCTCTTCGCGCGCGTGGCGGGCCTCTTCGGCAAGCAGCGCGATCTTGTCCTCGCGCGGGATCTGGTAATAGTCGGGATGGATTTCCGAGAAGGCGAGAAAGCCATGCCGGTTGCCGCCATAATCGACGAAAGCCGCCTGCAGCGAGGGTTCTACGCGAGTAACCTTGGCGAGATAGATATTGCCCTTGATCTGCTTGTGTTCGGCAGATTCAAAGTCGAATTCCTCAATCCGGTTTCCCTTGAGCACCGCCACCCGGGTTTCTTCCTGGTGGCGCGCATCGATCAACATGCGCGTTGTCATTCAATATTCTCCGTGCGCGCGCACCGGGCGGAACCGGCCGGGTCGCTGCGCTTCTGTCTGTTATGGCGCTGGCGCTCCCGATCAGGGGGGCGCTGCGCAAACGGGTTTGTTCGATAAGGATTGTGTCTGCTGAACGGGTTTGCAGGGCGTCAAGCGCACTGGCCGCGTCGCTTTTCCGCAGCCAACCGCCCGGAAGCGGGGTGGCGGAAAAGGCGGTATTCAAACCCATAAAGCGTCAACCTGGTGATACGGCATCTGCGGCAATCGGGGCCGCAATGCTGTCAGTGAGTGCGGGCGATGACCGTCAAGCCAATGAGCCGCAAGGCTTTGCTAGCATCGCCCGCGCAATACAGCAACAAAAAGCTCAACCGCACGACCACCCGGCCGTTATTGAACGGGGACACGGTGCAATAGCGTATGTTGCCCATGCCCGGTCTTGCCGATTCATGCTGAAATTCCTGTTAACCAGGTCGTTTCACAGGGTTTTTCCCGCTTAACCCTAATCCTGCCTTCATCAAGCGATCAGGCAGGAATCCGGGAATCATGAAATTGCACTGGACCGGACATTCGCGCCGGAGGCATAACAGGGCCATGCTGTGGCTGACCTCCATCTGCGCGTCGATGGCATGCACCATGCCCGTTCAGGCGGGCGAGGTCTCCAATGTCGAAATCCGCGCCAACCAGGTGGTGCTGCACTTCGACGATCCGATAGAAAGCGCCAGCAGCTTCGTCCTGAGCGGCCCCGACCGCATCGCGATCGACATCAAGGGCGCAACCGCGCGCGCCAATGCGCTGACCCAGCAGGGCCTGTTCCGCAACGTCCGCATGGCCCAGTTCGACAGCGATACCGCGCGGATCGTGCTCGATCTCGATCGGCCGGCGATGGTGAGCGCAGGCACCTTCTCCGAAGATGGCCGGAGCCTGACCCTGTCGGTCAAGGAGCTTGGATCGTCCGACCTTGTTGGCGTTCTCAATGCCCCGCGCCAGTCGTTCGTGCCGCCCGCCAATTTCCGCGCGGAACCGCCGCAGCGCCGCTACAGCGTGCGCATTCCGCTGCCCAAGCCGAGCAAGGCGCCGCCGCTGCCCAGGATCGAAGGGCCCAAGGATGACAGCCGCCCGCTGGTGGTGATCGATGCGGGGCATGGCGGCCACGATCCGGGCGCGATCAGCCCGCATGACGGAACGCGCGAAAGCAAGGTCACATTGCAGGTCGCCCGCGCCATCCGCGACGAGCTGCTCAAGACGGGACGCGTGCGCGTTGCGCTGACCCGCGACAGCGACACCTTCCTGGTGCTGCAGGAGCGCTATGGCATCGCTCGCCGCCTCGGCGCGGATCTGTTCATCTCGGTCCATGCCGATGCCGCCGCCTCGCAGACCGCGCGCGGCGCGACCATCTACACGCTGTCCGAGGTCGCCTCGGATCGCGAGGCAGCCCGGCTCGCCGCGCGCGAGAACAAGGCCGACATCCTGAACGGCGTGAATCTCGCCGATGCGCCGTCGGACGTATCGTCGATCCTGATCGACCTGACCCAGCGCGAGACGATGAACCTCTCTGCCGATTTCGCGCGGCTGCTGCGGCGCGAAGGCGAGGCGAAGATGAACTTTCGCACCGATTCCCACCGTTTCGCCTCGCTGATGGTGCTGAAAGCCCCCGATGTGCCGTCGGTCCTGCTCGAGACAGGCTATGTCAGCAACGAGGAGGACATCGCGCTGCTCAATTCCCCCAGCTATCGCAAGCGTATCGCGGAATCGGTGAGTCAGGCGGTCACGGTGTTCTTCGCGCGCAAGCTCGCTTCGCGGTAAATCCTCGCCGCAGCTATATCGTCATTCCCGCGAAAGCGGGAATCCCGCTTCGTCTTCAACCCTCTGCGTCAGTAGCGGGACCCCCGCCTGCACGGGGGTGACGGGAAGGGCGGGTTAGGCGCAAGCGGTCCATGTCAACTGTCGCAACCCTCGCCAATCCGCTCTGGCCTTGTTCAGGAATCCTGTGCTAGTCGCGCGGGCATGAGCGAGGGTGAAAGCGGCGGTTCCGCCTATAGCATGCGGCGTGACGGCGAGGGCGCGATGGTGGCCCTGCGCGATGCGTGGCAGAAGCGCTGGGTGCGCTGGGCGGCGTATCTGCTGGGTCTGGCACTGCTGGGCGTTTTCCTGATCTGGGTTATCTTCGCGCGCGATCTGCCTTCGGCGGATACCCTGGTCGATTACGAACCGGACCTTCCCACCATGGTGCGCGGCGTCGATGGCGAGATCGTCAACAGCTATGCGCGCGAGCGCCGCGTGCAGTTGCAGTACAAGGATTATCCGCTGCCGCTGATCCGCGCGTTCCTGTCTGCCGAAGACAAGAATTTCTTCTCGCACAACGGCCTTGATTATCCGGGGCTCGCCTCGGCAGTGTTCGATTATGTCACCAAGCTGGGTTCGGGACAGCGCGCGCGTGGCGGCTCCACCATCACCCAGCAGGTTGCCAAGAACCTGCTGCTGGGCGACGAATATTCGATCACCCGCAAGATCCGCGAGGCGATCCTCGCCTATCGCATCGAGGACGTGCTGACCAAGCAGGAAATCCTCGAACTTTATCTCAACGAGATCTATCTCGGCCGTAACGCTTATGGCGTGCAGGCGGCGGCGCGGGCCTATTTTGGCAAGGATGTCGCCGATCTGAAGCTGCACGAAGCGGCGTATCTCGCCATCCTGCCCAAGGCACCGTCCAATTACCGGCCCGAAGTGCACATGGAACGCGCGCTCGAACGCCGCAACTGGGCGCTGGGCGCGATGCAGTCCAACGGCTGGATCACGCGAGCGCAGATGCTCGCCGCGCAGGCCGAACCGCTTGGCACCATCCCGCGCACCGGCGACAATTTCGACAAGGTCGGCGGCTATTTCGTCGAGGAAGTGCGCCGCCAGCTCGTCGAGAAATTCGGCGAGAAGCGCGAGGACGGCCCCAACAGCGTCTATGCCGGCGGCCTGTGGGTGCGCACCTCGCTCGACCCCGCGATGCAGCGCGCGACCACCGAGGCGCTGCGCGACGCCTTGCTGCGCTATGATCGCGGCAGCGGCTGGAGCGGTCCGCTCAACAAGATCGAGATGGACGATCAATGGGCCTCGCGCCTGGCATCGACCTATATCGACATCGATTACGAGAACTGGCGCGTCGCGGTGGTGATCGACAAGTCGGCCAGCGCCGCCGAAATCGGATTTGCCAATGGCGACAAGGGCGTGCTTCCGCGCTCGACCGCCACCATGCCGCGCAAGCGCGTCGGCGGCACCGCGTTCGATTCGATGAAGCCGGGTGACATCATTGCGGTCGCGCCGATGTCGGGCGACACCTATGCGCTGCGCAACGTGCCCGAGATTTCGGGCGGCATGGTAGTGCAGAATCCCCGCTCGGGCCGGGTCTATGCGATGCAGGGCGGGTTCGATTCGCAGATCAGCCCGTTCAATCGCGCCACCCAGGCCGATCGCCAGCCGGGCTCCACGATCAAGCCCTTCGTCTACGCGACCGCGCTCGACAACGGGATGACGCCCGCGACGCAGATCGTCGACGGCACCTTCTGCGTCTATCAGTCGGCGAGTCTCGGCAACAAGTGCTTCCGCAATTTCGGCGGATCGCGCGGGGCCGGGCCGCAGACGATGCGCTGGGGTCTCGAACAGTCGCGCAACCTGATGACGGTGCGCGCCGCGAGCGATGCGGGCATGGCCAATGTGGTCAAGACGATCAAGGCTGTCGGCATCGGCGATTACAAGCCCTATCTTTCGATCGCGCTCGGCGCGGGCGATACCACCGTCATGAAGATCACCAACGCCTATTCGATGCTGGTCAACCATGGCCGCGAGCTCAAGCCGACGCTTATCGACTATGTCCAGGACCGGCGCGGCAAGGTGATCTTCCGTTCCGATCCGCGCGTCTGCGAACGCTGCAACATGGCGAAATGGGATGGCAAGCCGATGCCGCGCTTTGCGCAGCGCGGGCGGCAGATACTCGATCCGATCACCAGCTATCAGGTCGTGCACATGCTCGAAGGCGTGATCACGCGCGGAACCGCGGTGACGCTGGCAGACCTCAAGCGACCGATGTTCGGCAAGACCGGCACCACCAGCGGCCCCACCAATGTCTGGTTCGTCGGTGGCACGCCCGATGTCGTGGCCGGCGTCTATCTTGGCTTCGACCAGCCGCGCAGCATGGGCGGCTATGCCCAGGGCGGCAGGCTCGCCGCGCCGGTGTTCAAGCAGTTCGCCAAGGAAATCTTCCCCAGCCTTCCGGTCAGCGAGTTTCTCGCCCCGCCAGGCACGCGCATGGTGCGCATCGATCGCCGTTCGGGCCGCCGTGTCTATGGCGCCTGGCCGGGCAACGAGGCCAAGGCAGCAGTGATCTGGGAGGCGTTCAAGCCCGAAACCGAACCGCGCCGTTCGATCCGCCCGGAAGAAATGGCCGCAGCGGTCAAGGCGGTGCAGAAGCGCACGGGTCCTGCAGCACGGGCGCGCAGCGACAGCGAATTCCTGCAGCAACAGGGCGGCATCTACTGACGCGCCGGGGGCAACGCATCGCGCAGGGCGTTTCACTCTACCGTTCGGGTTGAAAAATCGGGCTGGGAGGCGTAACGGGCATTGGACCATGCTCAGCCAGAAAGTCCGCTACACCATCCGTGCCTTGCAGCACCTTGCCGATCATTACGGCAAGGGGCTGGTGCATCTGGACGAGATCGCCTCTGCGCAGAACATTCCGCCGAAATTCCTGACCGTGATCCTGTCGGAAATGGCGCGGGCAGGGCTGGTGCATTCGCAACGCGGCAAGGATGGCGGCTATGCGCTGGGCCTGGCGCCGGTCGATATCCGCTATGGTGATATCGTCCGCATCACCAGCGGATCGCTGGCCCTGGTGCCATGTGCCAGCCGCTATGCCTATGAAAAGTGCAAGAACTGCCTGGCCGAGGACGAGTGTAGGCTGCGCGCGCTGATGCTCAAGGTGCGCGACGAGACGGCGGTGATCCTCGATGAGATCACGCTTGCCGATCCGATCGCGCCGGTGGCTGCATTCGAAGGGGCCATGGTCGATTGAGACCACGCCCTGGCCGGTTCAGGCGGCGAACACCACCTGCCAGGCCGCGCCCTTGCGCAGTCCGGTCAGCGCCTTGACCTCTCCGCCCAGCTGCGCGGCGAGCGATTGCACGATCCGGGTACCCAGACCCTTGCTCGCCGTCACGTCGACGCCCTGCGGCACACCGCGGCCATTGTCGCTGACGGTCAGTGCCAGCCGCTGCGGATCGAGCTGTTCCAGCTTCAGCGTGATCGTGCCGCCATCGTCGGCAAAGGCGTGCTTGAGGCTGTTGGTGACGAGCTCGGTAACGAGCAGCGACAGCGTCGTCAGCCGGGCGATATCCAGTTTCACCGCCGGCATGTCGACCAGGCACACGATGTTGCGCGCGCCCGTCGCCTGCAGCAGGTCGGTGCAGATTTCCTGGAAATATTCTGCCACCGGCAAATCGACCGATGCCGGATCATACAGGCGCCGGTGGATGCGCGACATCGTCTCGATCCGGCTCTGCGCCTCGTCGAGCGCCGAGCTGGCCGAGGCCGGATCGGTCGCCACCTTGCGCTTCTGCAGCTGCAGCAGCGCCGAGACGAAGGTCATATTGTTGGCGACGCGGTGCTGCAGTTCCTGAAACATCGTGCGCTGCTGATCGTACAGCTCTTCGGTAACGCGCTTCTTCGCCTCCAGCCGATCGGCGGCGCGATGCATAAAGTGGATCAGCGCAATGTCGACCGTCACGATGAAGATGTAGAAGCCGATCGCAATCAAGCTCGCCCCGTCCATGGCGAAGCTGTTGACCGGGGGGATGAAGAAATAGAGCGCCGCAAGGCCGCACAACACGGCACACAGGATTCCTGGCCACAATCCGGCCAGAAAGGTCGTGACGATCACGGCGGGGAAAAAGGTAAGATAGGGGAATCCTGGCGGGAGCGTGCCCTGCAGGTGGAAGCGGCTGAACAGTGCCAGAGCAAATGTGCCGATCGAGAGGCCATAGCCCAATCGCCAGTCACGACGAAACAGCGTGCCTGCCTTTACGAACCGGTTCATCGTCACTCTCGTCAGCAGGAAAGCGGATGCAAACGTCCGCAAACCGCTTTGTAAAAGCCAATATTTGGCGGTGCAAGCCGATGGCACGGTCGATTTCGCCCAAAAATGGCGCAGTTTTTCGCTCTGGCGCTTGCCCGAGGCGGTTGGTCGTCCGTCCAGGGGGAGCAAGAAAATCTATCTTGCCAACTGGAATGGTAGAGAATAGCCTTTCTCTTGCGGGCCATGCTGCATGCAGCCGGTCCGCACCAGATTTCTTCGAGGAGTAAACCGATGCCTCCCGCCAAGCCCGAGAACGCGGCACTGCGCACGCCGCTGCCGATCTCGACCATTTCCGATGCCATTTCCCGACTGCGCTTCGGTGCCATCGTGCTGAGCGTGCATGATGGCAAGCTGGTGCAGATGGACGTGACCGAGCGCCAGCGCTTCAGCTGAGCTTCCACGCCAAGCTATCCCTCTGACTGCCGGGACCGGGCTGACCGGACCGGCATTTTTCGAGCGTTTCTCCATGTTGCCCAACACGCTGCGTGCCGACCGGACATCCGGAAGCACTTCCACATTCGGGGGTCTTTCCAAATGTCCAAATTCGTTCCTGCGCGCGCATCGCTTGCGGCGCTGGCCTTCGCGCTCGCCATCCCTTTCCAGGCGCAGGCAGCCGAAACCGAGAACGGGGCCGCGCAGGCCGATTCTGCCATCCAGGCCGATGCTGCCGATGATCAGGGCGACAACGTGATCATCGTGACCGCCCGCCGCCGCGACGAGGATATCCAGGACGTGCCGATCGCGCTGTCCGTCATCGATGCGGCGCAGGTGGACTCGCAGGGCCTGTTCAACATCAACCGGCTCACCCAAATCCAGCCGACGTTGCAATTCTATTCGACCAACCCGCGCAACACGTTCATCAACATCCGCGGTATCGGCGCGCCGTTCGGCCTCACCAACGACGGGTTCGAACAGGGCGTCGGCATCTATATCGACCAAGTCTATTACAATCGCATCGCCTCGGCGACGCTGGATTTTGTCGATGTCGAACAGGTCGAGGTGCTGCGCGGACCACAGGGCACGCTCTATGGCAAGAACACCACTGCTGGCGCGATCAACATCCGCACCCGCGCGCCCAGCTTCACCTTCGAGGGGCGCGCCGAACTGAGCGTCGGCAATTACGATTTCAAGCAGGCCAAGGCGACGATCTCCGGCCCGATCTCGAACACCATTGCGGCGCGGATCAGCCTGTCCTCGACCGACCGGCGCGGCACGATCCTCAACGTCAAGACCGGCCAGAACGTCAACAGCCTCGACAATCTCGGCATTCGCGGCGCGCTGCTTTGGCAGCCCAGCGACAGCTTCAAGGTCACCCTATCGGGCGATTACAACATCCAGGACCCGATCTGCTGCGTGCAGATCTATGCCCGCGTCGGCACCACGCAGCGTGCGGCCAACCGGCAATATGCCGCGCTGATTGCGCGCTTCCCCGGCTATGCTGTGCCCAGCACCGATCCGTTCGATCGCGTCACGGACCTCGATGCCAATATCCGCGCGCGCAACGAACACGGCGGGGTGTCGGCGCTGGTGGAATGGGAGCTCGGCAAGTTCGCGCTGACCTCGGTCAGTGCCTATCGCTACTGGGACTGGACCCCAGCGAACGACCGCGACTTTACCGGCCTGCCGATCTTCCTCAAGGTCAACAACCCCACCCAGCAGAAGCAGTACACGCAGGAATTCCGCCTGAACTATGAGGCGGAGCGGCTGAACTTCGTCGTCGGCGCGTTTGCCTTCTACCAGGAAATCCGCACCCAGGGCATCCAGGAACAGGGCCCGGCGGCGAGCGCATGGCTGCTCAACCCGACCAGCGCGTTGTCTAACAACCCTGCGGTGCTCAACGGCGTGGTGGCGAACAACGACATCCGGCTCGACAATGTGAGCCTCGCCGCGTTCGGCAAACTGAACTGGAAGGTCACCGATGCCTTCACGGTCTCTCCGGGCATCCGCATCAATTACGACAAGAAGGACGGCCAGTATGATTCGGTCGTGACGGGCAATGCCTCGAACGGCACCCGCCAGATCGTCAGCAACGTGCCGACCAGCCCGTTCTTCAACGATCCCTGGATCGCCGCGCAGCGCGGGGTTCAGGCCTCGCAATTCTTCGAGGTCGATTTCAGCGACTGGAACCTCTCGTACGACCTCAATCTGGGCTACGAGATCAGCGATGCTGTGAACGCCTATGCGACCTATGCGCGCTCGTTCAAGACCGGCGGGGTCAACCTCAACGGCGTGCCCAGCCGCGCTGATGGGTCGGCCGCACTCGAAGTGGCCGTGATCAAGCCGGAAAAGGTCGATCATTTCGAGATCGGGCTGAAGACGAAATTCTGGGACAACAAGGCGACGCTCAACCTGGCGGCCTTCTGGACCGACATCCAGGACTTCCAGGCCAGCGTCATCAGCAATATCAGCGGCAGCAACGTGCTGCGCGGTTATCTCGCCAATGCCGACAAGGTACGCAGCCGCGGGGTCGAGGCGGATTTCCGCGTCCAGCCTTCGGATCGCTTCACCGCCTATGTCAGCGGCGCTTTCACCGACGCCAAGTTTGTGCGCTTCGTCGATGCGCCGTGCCCGCCCGAGCTCGCGGGCGGCACCACGGTGACCGGGACGCAGGTCCCCGGGCCCGCCGCGACGCCCGGCGCGCTCAGCCCCGCCAATTGCGATGTGTCGGGCCAGTGGCTGCCGGGCGTGTCCAAATGGGCCTTTTCCTGGGGTGCGGAATATAACGTTCCGGCCACGGTGTTCGGGCTCGAGGGCAATGCCTATGCAGGCTATGATGCGAACTTCCGCTCAAAATTCTCGTCAAATGCATCGCGGTCGATCTACACCGATATCGATGCTTATTCGCTGCACAATTTCCGCGCGGGCTTCCGCACTGACCGCTATGATTTCTTCGTGTGGATCCGCAATGCCTTTGACGAGGAATATTTTGAATCGCTCGCCGTTACCCCCGGCAACACCGGCCTCATTTCCGCTCAGATGCCCGATCCCCGCACCGCTGGCCTCACGGTCTCGGCGCGGTTTTGAGGGTGGTTGAAGCTTCCTCCAGCAGAAGGGACCGCACGTGCCGGACCTTGGAATACTGAACCCTGCCGATATCTGGCCCTATATCCTGGTCGGCGTTGCCGCGCAGATGGTCGATGGCGCCTTGGGCATGGCCTTTGGCGTGATCTCCAGCACGCTGCTGGTCTCGGTGCTCGGCGTGCCCCCGGCGCAAGCCTCGGCAGGCGTGCATTTTGCCGAGGTTTTCACGACCGGGGCGTCGGGCCTCAGCCATGCCTGGCACCGCAATATCGATTGGGGGCTGTTTGCCAAGCTCGTGCTTCCGGGCGTGGGCGGCGGGATATTGGGGGCCTATGTGCTCGCCAATGTCGATGCGGGGGTCGCCCGACCGCTGGTCATGGCCTATCTGACCGGCATCGGGCTCGTCCTGCTCTATCGGGCCTGGCGCTTTCCCACGCCAAAGTTCCAGGACCCGCGCATCGTCGCGCCGCTGGGGGCGGCGGGCGGCTTTCTCGACGCTGCGGGTGGCGGCGGATGGGGACCTGTGGTGACCTCCAACCTTCTCATTCAGGGCGGAGAGCCGCGCAAGACGATCGGGACGGTCAGCGCGTCCGAATTCTTCCTGACCGTGTCGATCTCGGTCACCTTCATCCTCACCATGGGGTTCGAGGCCTTTACCACGGCCACCATCGGTCTGCTCATAGGCGGCGTGGTGGCCGCGCCATTTGGTGCGATCCTCGCCAAGAATGTGCGTCCACGCCTTTTGCTGTTCATGGTGGGCACGGTGCTCACCATCACCAGCGTCTACAGCATCTGGAAGGCGCTCAGCTGATGCGTTGCGGTCAGATCTCTTCGCGGACCTGTGCATAGGCCAGGGCCGCGAAGATCACCGTACCGCCGATCACATTGCCGACCAGCGCCGGGAGGATGCCGCCGAACACGGCCTCGATCGGACTGAGCTCCCCCATCAGCATCACGATGAAAAGTTCGGTCGATCCGGCGACGACATGCGAGAAGCCTCCCAATCCGATCATGTAGGTGACGATGGTGATCATCAGCACCTCGCCCGCGCTTTCGATCCGCGGCAGCATCCACACGAGCGAAGCGATCATGAACCCGGCGGGCATGCCCCACAGCAGATGATCGAGCGGCGCGACCTCGGCATAATGGCGCGAGACGCTCAGCACGCCGGACATCTGGAGCGGCGGAATGATGCCAGCATGCACCATCAGGATGGCGGCGATCAGGCATCCGGTCATGTTGGCGGCGAATACGATGGCCCAGAGCCGCGCCGTCTGGTTCAGCCGCGAAATCGACGGATAGGCGAGCAGCGGCAGGATGGGGGTCACCGTATTCTCGGTGAACAGCTGCATCCGCCCCATGATCACGACGAGAAAGCCAACCGAATAACCCAGGTTAGTGACCGCCGGTGCCCATGCCGTATCCGGGAGCAGGGCGGTCAAGATGCCCTTGCACAGGATCGACAGACTGATGGCCAGCCCGGCCCCGACGCCCGACCACCAGAGGGCGGAAAACGGACGGGCAAGTTCATGGCGGCCCGAGCGGCTGATCGCGCGATAGATCAGCGCGGTGGTAACGTCCGCCAATTCGTCGAGCGCGGGCTCCGCCGCCTTGCGCCTGCTGTTTCGTGCCATATGCCCCCCGTGTGAACGCGCGTATCGTCGTTCAACGCGCCAGGGGGAGGGATCGTTGCCTTCGGCCTAGAAGCTGACCTTGGGCGCTGCGCCGACCGTGGCGCGCTCGTCGCTGCCCAGTTCCCAGAAACCCTGCGGCTTGAAGCCGAGTGCGCCTGCGAACAGCACGGCGGGAAAGGATTCGATGCCCGCATTATAATCGGCGCTCGCGGCATTATATGCGCGGCGGGCGGCGGCGAGCTTGTCCTCGACATCGGCCAACTCGTGCTGCAGCGTCTGGAAATTGGTATTGGCCTTGAGGTCGGGATAGGCCTCTGCCAGCGCGAACAGGTTCTTGAGTGCGCCGCCCAGCGCCATTTCCGCGCCCTGCGCCTCGGCCGGGCCATGGGCGGCCAGCGCACGGCCGCGGGCCGCGATCACCGCTTCGAGCGCGCTTTTCTCGTGCGCGGCATAGCCCTGGACGGTGCTCACCAGATTGGGGATCAGGTCGTGCCGTTGGCGCAGCCCGGCATCGATATCGGCCCAGCCCTGGCGGCAATTGGCGCGCAGCGACACCAGCCGGTTGTAGATCAGGATCACCGCCAGCAGGACGATGACGACGATGCCGAGTATGATCCATTCCATAGACAGTCCCCTGATATACGGCCTAGCATTACCATGGCGCTAGAGGCGGGGGAATGCCGGTGATCACAATAGCCGATGTCGATACGCTGCTGGCGGGCGAACTTGGCCAGTGGCTGCAGGCCCAGACGAGCGCACGCGAGGAGGCCAAGCGCAAGGCGGCAAAGCGCATGGTGGGGGGCCTTGTCCTGGGTGCACCATTCCTGCTGGGCTTCTTATGGGACGGTTTCTGGGGACAAGCCGTCGGTTTCGTCGGCCTTGCCATCATAGCCATCGGCTTCACCATGGGGGGCATCATCCGCCAGAACATGGTGAGCAGTCTGAAGCGCGAGATCAACAGCGCGCTCGCGCGCAGCCTTGGCGTCGAATACAGCCCCAAAGCCGCGTTCGGAGACGAGTTCAACCTCGCTTATGCCTATGATCTGCTCCCGGGCTATACCCGCAAGACCTGCGAGGATTGCTGGCAGGGCGAGATCGGCGGCACTCCTTTTCAGCTGTACGAGGCGCATCTCATCGAGCGGCGCGGGTCAGGAAAGAATCGGCGCGACGTCACGGTGTTCCGCGGTGTCATTCTCAAGATACGCTTCGCACGCGAATTCCATGGCGTGACGCTGGTCGAGCGCCAGCGCATGCGGCTGACCTGGTTCGGCGACAGCCAGACCAAGAACGGCATGAAGCTCGACCGGGTGAAGATGGTCGACCCCCGGTTCGAGGACACGTTCGACGTCTATGGCAGCGACCCGGTGGAGGCGCGGTATCTTGTTCACCCCGCCTATTGCGAGCGGCTGGTCGCGTTGGAGGACAAGTTCGAGGGCAAGGGCCTGAAGGCGCTGTTCCACAAGGGCGATGTCGTGGTGACCGTGAAAAGCGAAGATCTGTTCGAGAGCGCTTCGCTCAATCCCGATCGTGACCGCGAATTGCTCGGACGGACGATCGAACAGTTCCGGGCGCTGGCGGAAATGATCATCAGCCTGAATGAACGGCGCAGGGAAGGGGCTTCAACGTGAGGCATTCGTCACCCCCGTGAAGGCGGGAGTCCCGCTATTTCGAATGAGCGTAGAAAAACAGCGGGATTCCCGCTTTCGCGAGAATGACGAGGAAGTAACAGAAGTCTAAAGCCCCATGATCGCAGCGGCGATCCAGCGCTCCTCGGAGCGCAATATGCCCCATGCGCGGGCAGCGGCGCGGCTGTCCATCACCTCGACACCGATGCCGCGCTCTTCCATGGCGCGGATGAAGGCGCGGGGAGGGTGGGTCATGGTGCCGCCAGTGCCGAGCAGCATGAACTCGGGCGCCGGGTCGAGCGCCAGCACCTGGCCCATCGCGTCGATATCCAGCGCCTCGACCGCCGGTGCGTCCCAGGGCATGGCCGAAACCGGCGTCAGCACCAGCGCGCTGTCGACGCGACGCTGGCCCAGATTGTCGCCGTCGAGCTTGAAGCCGCGCGCGGTAAAGCCGGTAATCACCGGGCCGGACGCGCGCGGATCCTGAGTGAACTCAGCCATGGATCAGCCGACCAGCGAATCCGGCGATCACAGGCCTTCCTTGAGCTTCGCCTCGGCCTTGTCCGCCTCTGTCTGCTGCGGCACGAAGCTGTGCGGGCCGACACCCAGCCAGACGAGGATCGGGTTGGCCATGTAGATCGACGAATAGCAGCCGACGAACAGACCCAGCGTCATCGCGGCGGTAAAGCCGAAGATCACGCCCGGACCGATGAGCAGCAGCGCCATCAGCGCCATCAGCATGGTCAGCGAGGTCATCACCGTGCGCGACAGCGTCTCGTTGGTCGACAGGTCGAGCAGCGAGATCATGTCCATCTTGCGGTATTTGCGCAGGTTCTCGCGCACGCGGTCGAACACCACGATCGTGTCGTTGAGCGAATAGCCGATAATGGTGAGCAGCGCGGCGATGATGTTCAGGTTGAACTCGAGCTGGGTGAGCGCGAAGAAACCGAAGGTGATCGCGACGTCGTGGAACAGCGCGAACAGCGCCGCGACGCCGAACTGCCATTCGAACCGGAACCAGATGTACACCGCGATTGCGATCATCGCGAAGACCAGCGAATAGACGCCGGTGGTCAGCAGCTCTTCGGACACCTTGCCCGAGACCGAATCCACGCCGTCGATCCGCGCGCCTTGCGCCGCATATTCCTTGGTGATCATCGTGGTCACGCGCTTGGTGACGGCGTTGACCTCATCCGGATTATCGCCGTCCAGCCGCATGCGGACCGAGACCTGGTTGGGCTGGCCGAAGCGCTGGATGGTCGATTCGCCGAGGTTCAGCGCCTCGATATCCTCGCGCAACTCGGCCACCGGGGCCTCGGCCACCTTGTCGAACGTCACCTGGATCATCTGGCCGCCGACGAAATCGACGCCGAGGTTGAGGCCGCGCACCCCGACCAGCACCAGCGAGGCGATGATCGAGAAGATGCTGATGCCCATGGCGATGTGCCGCCAGCGCAGGAAGCGGAAATTGGTGTTGTCGGGGACAAGCTTGAGGAGCTTCATGGTTTCAAGCCTTCCTTAAATGTTCAGTTCGCGCGGACGTTCGCGCTTGAGCCACAGGGCGACGAACATCCGCGTCACGTACACAGCGGTCCAGACCGAGGTGACGATGCCGATCATCAGCACGACCGCAAAGCCGCGCACCGGGCCCGAGCCGAACAGGAATAGCAGCACCGCCGCGATGACATTGGTGATATTCGCGTCGAAAATCGCGCGCGAGGCTTCGGTATAGCCCACCTCGATCGCCTGGATGATCCGCCGCCCGTTCTTGCGTTCCTCGCGGATGCGTTCGTTGATCAGCACGTTGGCGTCCACCGCTGCGCCAATCGTCAGCACGAAACCGGCGATGCCGGGCAGCGTCAGCGTGGCGTTCATCAGCGCCATGATCCCCAGGATCAGCAGGATGTTTAGCACCAGCGCAATATCGGCATAGACGCCGAACCGGCCATAGGTGATGATCATGAACGCGAGCACCGCAAGCGTGCCGATGCCGCCGGCGATCAGGCCGAGCTGGATCGATTCCGTACCCAGATCGGGGCCGACCGAGCGTTCCTCCACGACCTTGAGCTCCACCGGCAGGGCGCCGGAGCGCAGCGCGATCGCGAGCTGGTTCGCGCTTTCGGTGGTGAAACTGCCCGAGATCTGCGCCGATCCGCCCAGGATGGGCTCGTTGATATTGGGTGCGGAGAGCACCTCGCCATCGAGGATGATCGCGAACGGCTTGTTGACATTCTCCTGGGTCAACCGCGCGAAACGCGCGCCGCCATCACGGTCGAAGGTGATCGACACGACAGGCTCGTTGGTCTGCGGGTCGAAGCTCGCCTGCGCATTGGTCAGCTTGTCGCCGCGAATGCCGCCCAGCCGGCGCACCGCGATCGGGGTGCCGCCCGCGGGATTGGTCGGATAGGGCACGATCTCGCTGCCCACCGGCGCGCGGCCCGCGGCAATATCCTCGGGGCTGGCAGCCTGGTCGACCAGCTTGAATTCCAGCTCGGCGGTCTGGCCGAGAAGGTCTTTCAGCGCCTGGGGATCGTCAAGGCCGGGCACCTGCACCACGATACGGTTGTCGCCCTGGCGGATGATGGTCGGCTCGCGCGTGCCCATTTCGTCGATGCGCTTGCGCACGACTTCGGTCGCGGTTTCCATCGCCTGGTCGAGCGCTTGGGTCAGACCTGCCTCGGTCGGGGTCAGCACGATGCGGCTCGTATCGCGCACCTCGATGTCCCAGTCGCGCTGGCCGGTCAGGCCCGCGCCGCTGGTCAGCGGAAGGATCAGCTCGCGCGCGGCATCGACTTGGGAAACGTCGCGTACCAGAAAGGAGAGCTTGCCGCCCTCGCGCGAGATGTCGCCGATGCCGATGCGCGGCTTGGCGCTGCGCATCGCGGCGCGAACGGTCTCTTCCATGTTCTGCAGGCGTTGCGCGGCGACATCCTTGGGGTCGCCCTCCAGCAGGATATGGCTGCCTCCCTGAAGGTCGAGCCCCAGGTTGATCTTTTCCTGCGGCAGGAACGAGGGATAATATTTGGCCGCGCCCGCAGGCAGCAGGCTGGGGATCGCCATCAGCACGCCCAGGGCGAGGATCAGGCTGATCGAGATCGTTTTCCAGCGCGGAAAATCTAGCATTCGTGTTGCTTCCTTGGCAGTGCTGGCTCGGACGCGGCGGTGAGCCTGGTCCGCTCAGCGCGGGCCGGATGTGCGCGCCATATATTCATGCGCGCAACAGGCGGCAAGGCGGCAGGTCGTTCCCGCTCGCCGCTCAGTCGTTGGCAGGCGCGCCGCCCGGCTGGATGACGTCGCTCAAGGTCGCCTTGACCGCGCGGACCTTGGCGCCACCCAGATCGATCTCGACATAGGCGTCGTCGACCTTGGTCACCTTGCCGACCAGACCGCCGCCGGTGATGACCTGGTCGCCGCGCTTGACTGCATCGATCTTGGCCTTGTGCGCCTTCATCTGGCGCTGCTGCGGGCGGATGATCAGAAAATAGAAGATCGCCAGCAACGGTACGAACATCAAAAGCTGGGTCCAGGCCGGTGCAGCGCCGGGGGCTGCGGCGGCCAGTGCGAGCAGGAGTGTCGAGTCCATGGGCTGTGATATCCGAATGTCTGAAAGGAAAAGGGGAGCGATTGGCCGATAAAAAGCCGGTCGCAGCGATGCGCGCGCCTATCATCATCGGCCGCGCAAGGCAATTGGCGATCACCTTGCGCCAACTTGTGCATCACGGGGTTGCCAAGCGCGCCGCATCGCCATATAGGCGCGCTTCGCTTTTGCCGCAGGCGCGGCCGAAGCCCAAGGTCGGGACGTAGCGCAGCCTGGTAGCGCATCACACTGGGGGTGTGGGGGTCGGAGGTTCGAATCCTCTCGTCCCGACCAATTCTTCGCCGCAACGCTGGTGCGGACGACTTACCCAAACATTTCCGTTTCGATCGTGCGCTGCATCGCGTCGCTGTAGCGCGGGCCGCTGACGGTGCGTTCGTTGATCAGTTCGTCGATGCGCGCTGCGGCTTCGGCGGGGATGGTCCAGTCTGCCCGCGCGAAGTTTTCTTCCATATGCGCGATCGATGCGGTGCCGGGGATGGCGACGATATGGTCGCCGCGCGAGAGCACCCAGGCGAGGGACAATTGCGCCGGTGTCACCTCCAGCTCGGCGGCGATCGCGTTGAACGCTTCCGCCAGTGCCCGGTTCTTCGGCCAGTTCTCGGCATTGAAGCGCGGCATTCCGCGGCGCAGGTCCTTGTCGGTCAGCGCGTCCGCGTTCTGCACGCCATTGGCCAGCACGCCGCGCGCTACCGGCGAGAAGGCGACGAACGTCGTGCCGAGCTCGGCGCATGCATCCAGCACGGCAATCTCGGGCTCGCGCGTCCAGGGCGAATATTCGGTCTGCATCGCCGCGATCGGGTGCTCCTTCGCCGCGCGGCGCAGCGTTTCGGCCGACATTTCGGACAGGCCGATGCTGCCGATCTTGCCCGCCCTGACCAGGTCGGCCATCGCGCCGACCGATTCCTCGATCGGCACGTCGCGATCGCGGCGGTGCATGTAATAAAGGTCGACATGATCGGTCTGCAGGCGGGTGAGCGACTCATCGATGCAGCGGCGGATCGTTTCGGGTCGGCAGTTGATGCCGCGCTTCTCGCCTTCGATGACGATGCCCATCTTGGTCGCCAGGAAGAATTCCCGCCGCCGCCCTTTCAGCGCCTCGCCGATCAGTGTCTCGTTGTGCCCCAGGCCATAGATATTGGCAGTGTCGAGATGGTCATAGCCCAGGTCCAGCGCGCGATGAAGCAGCGCGGTGGCGGTCTCGCGCGGAGGCAGATTGCCATAACCCCAGCTCAGCGACATGCAGCCCAGGCCGATCGCATGGACGGGGCGGTTGTTGATCGTGCGTGTGGTCACTGGTGGTTCCTGTAAAGGGAAGGAAGAGCGTTCGTGCCGACTGCGCTCGCACACCCGGCAAGCTCAGGTCAAGACGCTGATTCGGGCGTCGGGGCATCGGCGAGCGACGCTGATGCCTGTCTGTCCGAACCGGGTGCTGCTCACGCGCTTCAACGCCCCGCACGGCGTGCTGATGTCGGTTCGATTGGAAGGCCATGGGGCTCATTAAGTAACAGAAAAATAGGGGTATTCGTTCATCGTCTTGGCCCCTGGGGCCATGGCTGCAGCGCGCATGCAAAGCCGGCACTGGACATTCGTCTGCCCGGCTTTTTCGGGACAAAAGACACCTTGGCTGTCAGTATTTTATCCTCTTTTCGCCCCCTCACAAACCGGCTATATGCACGGTTCCCAAGGGTGCGGGGGAAAGGGGTCGGGCCGATGCGGCGTGTCCTTCCTGCGCCAGTGCAAGAAATAAATCTTGCCAGAGTCCCTAGGGTGTCGATACAACGCGGGCTCTTGTTTCCGCAACGAAGGGGAAAAGTACCATGAAGTCCATTCTCAAGCTGAGCCCGGTCTTCGCCGTCGCTGGCGTTCTGGCTCTCGCCGCTTGCTCGCCGGAAAAGGCTGAAGAAGCCCCCGCCGAAGAAGCCACCACCGAAGCTCCGGCTGAAGAAGCCGCTCCGGCTGCTGACGCCGGCATGGAAGCTGGCATGGAAGCCGGTGCTGAAGCTGGCGCCGAAGCCGGTGCCGCTGCTGGTGCCGAAGCTGGTGCAGAAGCTGCTGCTCCGGCCGCTGACGCTGCTGCTCCGGCCGCTCCGGCTGAAGAAAAGAAGTAAGCTTTACGCTCACTTCGCCTGAAAAGGCCAAGCCATAAAGACGCCCGGCAGCCTCGCGCTGCCGGGCGTTTTTGCGTTTTTGGCAATGGCGCGCTTCGGGCCGGGTCCGGCTGTCGTCATGTTTTCTTCACCTATGTTTACGGTCGATTAGGCTCTGTGCGCTATATCGCGTGGCGGTTGCACTCCTGCCGTTTTCCCCCCGGACGGCACCGAGCCAAGAACTAGGGTTGCTGGAGGCCGTTATGGCAGCGTTGACAGGCAGGCAGGGCCCGCATGGCGAGCAGGCAGCGGAACGTCGCTTCGCCATCCGCATCAACGTCAATATCGAGGCCGATCTGGTCGATCAGGGCCGTCGACACTGCACCGTTGCGCTGACCAACCTCTCGATCACCGGATGTCGCTTCGAAAGCGACCTCCCGCTGCGCATGCATGCACCGGTGACGCTCACCATCGATGGCGTGGCCCCGATCGAGGGCGAGATCGTATGGGCGGAAGGCAAGCTGATGGGGTGCCATTTTGCCGAGGCGCTGAGCCCGACGATCTGCAATCGGATCATCCGCACCCTGCGAGAGCGTCAGGAGCGCCGCTGAGACGACAGCAGCCGTGAAAAATGCCGGTGCAGCTCATCGGCATTGCGGTCCCACGTAAAATTGGCGACCGCGCCGCGCACCCGTTCGCGGTCGGGTGCCAGCGCCAGCAGTTCCCCGATCGCGGCCGCGAGCGCCTCAGGCGAGGGCTGCACGATCCGGCCTGCGACAGGATCGGTCAGCAGCTCGCCCGCACCGCCTGCATCACTAATGACGATCGGCGTACCGCAGGCCAGTGCCTCGACCCAGGCATTGGCGAGGCCCTCGGACCGTGACGGCAGAACCATGATGTCGGCTGCGGCGAGCCAGCGGGGCAAGTCGTCATGCGGCAGCGCGCCTGCAAAGATCACGCGCGCTTCCACACCCAGCTTCTGCGCCAGGGCGCGATAGTTGCTCTCCTGTTCGCCGGCACCCGCCAGCACCAGCGTCGCGCCGGGCAAGGCGGGCAGGGCCTCGATCACCAGATCCTGTCGCTTGCGCGCGATCAGTGCGCCAACGGTGATCAGCATCGGGCCTGATATTCCGAGCTCGGCCCGCAGCCCGTCATCGGGGCGGGGCGCAAAGCGCCGCTGATCGCAGCCGGTATAATGGACGGTGATCTTCTCCGCGGCCATGCCGAGCGCGACCATGTCGCTCTTCATTGCCGCCGAGACCGCAAGCAACCCGGCCGCGTCCAGCCCGGCATGCAGCACCTGCTCGCGCGTCTTCGGGTCGCTGCCCCAATGGTGGATATCCGCCCCGCGCGCCTTGACCGAATAAGGGATGGCCAGCCGCCGCGCGAGTTCGCGCGCTGCGGGGCCGTCGGGATAGAAGAATTCCGCATCGATCAGGTCGAACGGCTGCGCGAGGTGCAGTCGCTCGATCAGCGGCCAGATCGCGCGGACCATCAGCTTTGGCTGAAGATGGTTGCCAAGCCCGGGCAGGTGCAGGAAGTGCGGGCGATACACGTCCAACCCGCGCCAGGTTTCGCGAAAGGGCAGCTTTGCCAGGGCGCGATAGCGCGGATGGCGGGAGAGCGGCCAGGGGGGAAGGGCTTGCGGGCTGATCACGGTGATTTCGACATCGTCGCGGCCTGCGAGCGTTGCGGTCTGGCGCTCGACGAAGATGCCGAAATTGGGGCGCGCTGCATTGGGAAACAGCGTGGCAAGGGTCAGGATGCGCATCACCGCGCCAGCCTTATAGTGCGCGGATTAACGTTTCTGCCACTGCCAGCCAGGGTGGATCGCTGACCACTTGCTGGCGCGAGCCTGGGCCGGGGGGGAGGATCTGCATCCGCCCGCCTTCGCGTGCGATCAGCCGGCCAAAGACGAAGCGCCCCGCCGGGCGCGGCACCAGCACATCGCGGTTGAGCGCGCTGGCAAGCTCGGCCTGTTCGACCCGGCGCAGCCAGACCATGTCGCCGCTGCGATAATCGCCGATGCTGCCGATGACACGCACCGCGACGAGATTTTCCGCCGGCACGGGCGGCAGCGCCCGCTCGCTGCGCGTCGGTGCGCGTGCGCCGTCCGGAGAGAGCAGGGCCGCCAGCGGCAGATCGGCAGCCGCCGTGCTGCTGACCAATGCGCTCGATTCCACTTCGAGAGCCGCGGCGATGCGGTTCAGCCAGTCGAGCGACAACGTGCGCGTGCCCGTTTCGAGCCGCCCGATGGTCTGCGCCGTGGTCGGCGGGTCACAGCGCTGCGCCACCTCTTCGAGAGTCAGGTTGCGGGCGCGGCGTACATCGCGAATGCGGTTGATCATGACAGCAAGTCCTAACCTATATGGATAAATCTCTTTCCTACAATCCAGCCTCTGTGGCAAGTCCTTCATCCATCACGAACCATCAGGGGTGTTGATCATGGCGCAAGATCAGGGACCGCATGGCATGCGGGCAGAAGCTGGCAGGCTGCTTGCGGAAAAGGTGATCGAGGGCGAGACCGTCGGGCGCAGGGTCGATGGCGCGCGGCGGCCGGCGCGCTCGGTCACGGTGAACCTCGCCGAATCGCCGCTCGGCTGGCTGCTCGCGCGCGGGCTTATCGGCGAGCGGCAATTCGATGCGGGCGAGAAGCTGCGCAGCGACTGGGAGCGCGCGAACCTGTCGCCCTCGCTCACCATGCGCTGGGATGCCGCTCCGCGTTCAAGCGCACGCCGGGGCAGCGACGATCATCTCGAGCCGACCGAGCGCCAGACGGCCGCACGCCAGCGCTTCGATGCGGCGATGGCGGCGCTGGGGCGGGACCTCAACGATATTGCCTGGCGGGTGATCTGCTCGGGCGAGGCGATGCCGGTCGCGGAAAAGGCATTGGGCTGGCCGGTACGCTCGGGCCGCCTGGTGCTGAGGCTGGCGCTGGATCGGCTCGCCGATTTCTACCGGCTGCCCGGGTGAGGCGGGCGCAGTATATCTCCAGATTTCAGCCGCATGTTGCTCAGAATCGTCATTCCCGCGAACGCGGGAAGCCCGCTTCTGGCTCTACCGTGCTGACGAAGCGGGACCCCCGCCTTCGCGGGGGTGACGGCGTTTCAGCACTAAGTTCAGCTCACCGGCTTGCGCGGGGCCTTGGCCAGTGTGGTCAACACCCCGCGAAAGGTGCGGACCTCGTTGCTGTTCCATTGCGGCTTGGTCATCAGGTTGCGCAGTGTCCGGCGGCTGGTGGCAGCGCGGCTTTCGGGGAAGAAATAGTTCTTCTCCTCCAGCATGCCGCACAGCTGATCGAACATGCCGTCAAGCTCTTCCATCGGGGCGGGCGGATCGAGATCGACCTGGGGCGGCGAGGCGAGGCCCTGTCCGCCGGTCTTCGACCATTCATAGGCCACCAGGATCACCGCCTGGGCGAGGTTCAATGACCCGAATTCCGGATTGATCGGCACGGTCAGGATGTCGTGCGCGATCGCGACATCATCGGTTTCCAGTCCCGATCGCTCGGGGCCGAACAGGATCGCGCTGCGCCCTGGCGCGGCGACCATCGCGCGCGCGGCGGTCTCGGGCGTGACGACCGGCTTGGTCACGCCGCGCTTGCGCACCGTGGTTGCATAGACGTGATGGCAGTCCGCAACCGCTTGCGCGACCGTATCGAACACCTGGGCGCGTTCCAGCACCACATCTGCGCCCGAAGCTGCGGGGCCGGCGGACGGATTGGGCCAGCCATCGCGCGGCGCGACCAGGCGCATGTCGGTCAGCCCGAAATTGAGCATCGCCCGCGCCGCCTTGCCGATATTCTCGCCAAGCTGCGGACGGACCAGAATGAAGACGGGAGGAGGAACCAGCGTCTCAGGCACCGCCAACATCCTTCACCGTGCTCGCAAATTCCTCGAAATCCTTCGCCTCGCTGAAATCGCGATAGACCGATGCGAAGCGGATATAGGCGACCGAGTCGAGCATGCGCAGGCCGTCCATCACCATCCCGCCAATCTCGCGCGAATGGACCTCGTTTTCGCCCGAGGTCTCGATCTGACGCTGGATGCCCGAGACGAGCTGGTCGATCCGCTCCTGGTCGATCCCGCGCTTGCGGCAGGCGACCGCGACCGATTTCTCGATCTTGGCGCGGTTAAATGGTTCGCGGCGGTTCTCGCTCTTCACCACCATGATGTCGCGCAGCTGGATCCGCTCGAACGTGGTGAAGCGTGCGCCGCAGCTTTCGCACTGGCGGCGACGGCGGATGGCCGCCCCGTCTTCGGTGGGGCGGCTATCCTTGACCTGGCTGTTTTCGTGCGCGCAAAACGGGCATCTCATCGGTGAGCGTCAGCCTTCACGGACGCAGGCGCTTGTAGAGCATGAAGCCTGCACCCGCGAGCAGGCCGACCGGCCAGCTGACGACCGGCAGCACCGCGCCTGCAACGGCACCGATTGCGCCTGCGGTCAGCACGGGCTTGGTTGAAGGGTGCACCATGCCCTGCTTGGCCATGCCCACGATTTCCTCGCGGGCATCGGCGATCAGATCGCCCGAATTGTGTGGATCGTCAGGGTTCTGCATGGCTCAAAGCTCCGGATAGATCGGGAAGCGGTCGCACAGCGCCTCGACGCGCAGGCGGACGGCGGCCTCGACTTCGGGGTCGCCATGCTCACCCTTGGCGCGCAGACCGTCGAGCACGTCGGCGATCATGTCGCCGATCTCGCGGAATTCGGCGACGCCGAAGCCGCGCGTGGTACCGGCCGGCGAACCGACGCGGATGCCGCTGGTCTTGGTCGGCGGCAGCGGGTCGAAGGGGATGCCGTTCTTGTTGCAGGTTATGCCGGCGCGCTCGAGCGCCTCGTCGGCATCCTTGCCGGTGACGCCCAGCGGACGCAGATCGATCAACGCCAGGTGCGTGTCGGTACCGCCCGCGACCAGATCCGCGCCGCGCTCCTTGAGGCGGCTGGCCAGGGCCTTGGCATTATCGATCACCGCGCGCGAATAGCTCTTGAATTCCGGCGTCAGCGCCTCACCGAACGCTACCGCCTTCGCGGCGATCACGTGCATCAGCGGGCCGCCCTGCATGCCGGGGAACACGGCGGAGTTGAACTTCTTCGCCAGCGCCTCGTCATCGGTCAGGATCATGCCGCCGCGCGGGCCACGCAGCGTCTTGTGCGTGGTCGTGGTCGCGACGTGCGCATGCGGGAAGGGCGAGGGGTGGACGCCCGCTGCGACGAGACCTGCGAAATGCGCCATGTCGACATGCAGATAGGCGCCGACCTCATCGGCGATCTCGCGGAACTTGGCGAAATCGATATGGCGCGGATAGGCCGAACCGCCCGCGAAGATCAGCTTGGGCTTGTGTTCGAGCGCCAGGCGGCGGACCTCGTCATAATCGATCAGGTGCGTATCGGGGGTGACGCCATACTGGATCGCGTTGAACCACTTGCCCGACATCGCGGCGCGTGCGCCGTGCGTGAGGTGACCGCCCGCATCGAGCGACATGCCGAGGATCGTTTCGCCCGGCTTGATCAGCGCGAGCAGCACCGCGCCATTCGCCTGCGCGCCCGAATGCGGCTGCACATTGGCGAAACCGACGCCGAACAGCTTGCATGCGCGCTCGATCGCCAGCGCTTCGACCTCGTCCGAGGGGGCGCAGCCCTGATAATAGCGCTTGCCGGGATAGCCTTCGGCATATTTGTTGGTGAAGACCGAACCCTGCGCCTCGAGCACCGCTTTCGACACGATGTTTTCCGAAGCGATCAGCTCGATCTGCTTCTTTTCGCGGCGGACTTCCTTGGCAATCGCGGCCGCGACGGCGGGATCAGTCACGGCCAGACCTTCGCTGAAAAAGCCGGAAGAGCGGATTTCATTGATCGCGGTATTGGTCGACATGTCAGGCTCCATCGGGGAGGGTGAACGGGGTTGTATCAGGCGGGGGTCAGCTTGGCCACGCGGCGTTCGTGGCGGCCGCCCTCGAACGGGGTCGAAAGGAAGGCAGCAAGGCAATCCTTGGCGGCATCGATGCCGATCAGCCGTGCGCCCATGGCGATGACATTGGCGTTGTTGTGCTGACGCGAAAGCCGCGCCGACAGGTTGTCCGAGACGAGCGCGCAGCGGCAGGCCGGGTTGCGGTTGACCGCGATCGAAATGCCGATGCCCGATCCGCACAGCGCGACGCCGAATTCTGCCGCGCCGCTGGCGACATGCGCGGCGAGCTTGAAGCCATAATCGGGATAATCGACGCTATCGGTGCTGTCCGGGCCCAGATCGGTCACATCGTGTCCCTGCTCGCGCAACCATTGCGCAAGCTCGGCCTTGAGCGCGACGGCGGCATGGTCCGATGCCAGGGCGATGGTGACGGGCGTAGCGGTCATCGGGCGGTGCGATCCAGTAAAGCCAGGGTGCGGGCCGAATCCCGCCTCGCGCGCTATCTAGGCGAGCGAGGCCCATGATGCCACCAGTGATTGTGGGTGGGTGGCAGTTTTGTGACTCGAGACGTTGCGATCACGAGACGCCTCTCCCTCGATGGGAGAGGCAGCGAGACTTGGCGACGAAGGAGCCTAGTCGCAGCGGTGAGGGTGATCGGGCGGCTGGGCGCACCAGGGCCATCGCCGCGCAACCCGGCAGCAACACCCCCGCCCAACCCTCCCCCATCGAGGGGGAGGGCTTTCGAGCACTGTCCTCAAAACAGCCCCGGCACCTCGCGCTGTGCCGGGCTGGGCGCATCCGGTACCAGCAGCTCGCGGTCGCTGGCGATCAGGCCGCGCTGCGACTGGCCGGCGATATTGCCCGATGGGCCGCTGAGCGAGATCGCGGTGCAACTGCGTCCGGCAAGGAAATCGAGCGCGCCACGGATCGAGGCTTCCTGCGGATCGCCCAGCGGCCGAGTGAGGTCATCCGCCGCCTGGCAGGTCACGTCGAGCGTGCTCGCGAGGCCGTTGAAATACTCGCCCTGGTTGCGGCTGTTGACAGAACTGAACGCGACGACGCGCACCCGGTCGTCGCAGGCGCTGCGGTCGAGCGCGATCTGGCCCACGGGCTTGCCGAAGGTGTTCGCGCCAATCAGCGCCAGGTTGCGGCCGAGATAGGGGGCCATCGAGTTGATCACCAGTTCGCTCGCCGATGCGGTGGCGCCGGTGCCGATGAACGCGATCTTCACCGGGCTCACCGACTCCGCGCGCGGGGCAAAGAGGCGGTTTTCGTTGCGCGCAGATTTCGACGCGCGGAAGCGCACGCCCGAAAAGAGATCGTTGCTGCTGCGGTTGCCGCCGAGCAGATCGCCCATCAATTCTGCGGTCGAAACCAGCCCGCCGCCATTATAGCGGAAATCGATGATGAACTCGGTGATCCCCGCTGCACGAAAGCTGGCAAAGGCTTCGCGGAGCGGCGTATCGGCGGACGAGATGAAGGTGCGCAGGTTGATATAGCCGATCTGGCGACTGCCATCCTGGATGATCCGCGAACCATAGCGGCTGGAAACGGCGGGGAGATCAAACACCGCCTTGGTCACGCTGACCTCGCGCGATGTGCTGCCGCGCGTAACCCTGAGCACTCTGGAGAGCCCCGCCGTGTTCGGCCCCAGCGCATTGGTGATTCCGGCAGAACCTTCTGCCGCGATGATGTCGCTGACGCTGCGCAGGCTCGCGCTGCTGGTGCCGATGGCGGTGATCTCGTCGCCGCGGTCGATCCCGGCGGCGAGGCCCGGCGCGCCTTCGAAGGCCTCGCTGACGAACACCCGGCGCGCCGGTGAATCGATCGACAGCCGTATGCCGATTCCGGCGCTCTCGCCGCTCGCGAGGAACGCATTTTCCTCGGCAATCGAGGTGATGAAGGTGAAGAACCGGTCCTTGCCCTGCGACCGCGCGGTCGCGGTGAGCGCATCGATATAGCCCTGGACGGTGGTGAAGCTCGCCGGATTGGCGCTGGTCACCAGCAGTTCGGGGAAGAGATACCATTCGTCGAGCACGTCGCGGGCAAAGGCCTGGCGGTTGGCGAGCGAGCAGGTGGGGCTGGGCGTCGGGCCGGGCGTTGGCGCTGGTGCGCTCGCGATCGGGGTCGGCGTGGGGGTGGACGATCCTCCGCCTCCGCCACAGCCGGTCAGGAGCAGAGCAGAACTGGCCAGCAGGCCGACAAGATGACGCATGAAGCCTTGAAATCCGGAGCTGTCTAACGGACCCGCACCATAAGCTGGGCGGTGGTTTCAAGCGACAGATTTTTGCGTGCTTCGCGCCCGAAGCGCGACGTTCTCGGTCCGGATGCGCACGAACAGGATTCCGGCGTTGAGGATCGTCCACAGCATGGCAATGCGATAATGACCGAAGATCAGAGGGATGGTGAGGATTTCCAGCGTCACCACCCAGTAATTGGGATGGCGAACCAGCCGGTAGGGACCACCGCTGATCCGCGGAAAATCCGGCGAGGAGATGATCCGCGTCGTCCAATATGGCCCGAGCGTCGCCAGCACCCATAGCCTTGCGGCCTGCAGCAGCGCGAAGACGATCAGCAGCGGCCAGAGCATCGCCGCATCTGACGCGGTGCTGAACCAGAGCGCAGCCAGAAACCCGGCATGGATTGCCACCATAAGCGGATAATGATCGCGGCCATGTTCTACCGCGCCGCGTGCGAGCAGTGCTCTGGTGTTCTTCTGCGCATAGACCAGTTCAAGCAGCCGCTGCGCCGTGAGGAACGCCAGCACCGCCCAGGCGGCGGGCCAGCCGGGCGACCAGACGAACGGCGCGAGGGCAGGGTTTGCCATCATCGGTGCACGATGCCCATCGCGCCGGTAAAGCCGGGGCCAAGCGCGGTTATCAGCAGCGGGCCGGTTTCGCCGCGTGCCAGGATGCGCTTCAGCACGAAATGCACGGTGGGCGACGACATGTTGCCATGATCGGCCAGCACCGCGCGGGTTTCGGCCAGGCCAGCGGGCAGGTGCGCAAAGCACTGTTCGAGCGCGTCGATGACCTTGCGCCCGCCGGGATGGCACGCGGGTTCGGTGAGCGCCGCCTTGTCCAACCCCTCGCGCGCGAGAAAGCCGTCGACCACCGGCGCGAAATGGCTGTGCACGAAGCTCGGCAGGTCGCGCGAGAGGATGAGGCCCAGGCCGAGCTCGTCGACGTCCCAGCCCATCATCGCCCGGCTATCCGGCCAGGTATGCTGCGCGAACCGCCCGAGCGCCGGGCCATCCCCCTCAGCCGAGAGTACTACCGCGCTCGCCCCGTCGGCGAACAGCGTGGAGGCGATGATCGCCTTCTTGGTGAGATCGCCGAAGCGGAAGGCGAGCGAGCACAGCTCGACCGTGAGCAGCAGCACGCGGCGCGAAGGGTCGGCGCGGACCAGATCGCCCGCCACCTGCAGACCCAGCACCCCGCCCGCACAGCCATAGCCGAACAGCGGCACGGTCAGTGCGTCGGCGCGAAAGCCCATAGGCGCGAGCATCTGGCTGGCAATCGAGGGCGTCGCGATGCCGGTGGAAGAGACGCAGACGATGGCGTCGATATGTCCCGGCTCCAGCCCCGCCTCGGCCAGCGCCTCGGTCGCGGCCTGCTCGAGCAGGCGCTGTCCCTCGGCGAGATAGACCGCATTGCGCTCGGGGAAATCGGCGCGGCCCAGATAGAATTCGGGCGGCTGCGCGATCGCGCGGCTTTCCACCCCGGTGCTGTCATAGATGGCGGCGATTCGCGGGCTCAGCCCCTTGTCGGTCGCCTGGGCGACGAAATCGCGCACTTCTGGCTGGCTGATCCGAGTTTGCGGAAGAGCGGTGGCAATGGACTGGATGCGCGCGAGCATTGGCACAGAGTGGTCATAGCGCGCGGCGCTTGGCAAGCGATTCCCACGAGCCGGTGAATCGCGCTTGGCAGGGCGGGCCCAAATCTGCTTAAGCGGCCCACAAGTTAATGTTGCGCGGGACTCACCGCCTGCTGCCCTTGCGGCCAGGCCTGGCCCTGTCCACATCCGCCGCATCCGTTCGAGAAAGCCAGACCATGACCGAAACGATCAAGACCCGCATGCTGATCCTGGGCTCCGGCCCTGCCGGCCTCTCCGCCGCCATTTATGGCGCGCGTGCCGGGCTCAAGCCCATCGTGGTGCAGGGGCTGCAGCCGGGCGGTCAGCTCACCATCACCACCGATGTCGAGAACTATCCCGGCTTTCGCGACGTGATCCAGGGGCCGTGGCTGATGCAGGAAATGCAGGCCCAGGCCGAACATGTCGGCACGCAGATGATCTATGACACCATCGTCTCCGTCGACCTGTCGCGCCGCCCATTCCGCCTGACCGGCGATGGCGGCCAGGTGTACGAGGCGGAAACGCTGGTGATCGCCACCGGCGCGCAGGCCAAGTGGCTTGGTGTTCCCGGCGAGCAGGAACTGGGCGGCAAGGGCGTGTCCGCCTGCGCGACCTGCGACGGCTTCTTCTATCGCGGCAAGAAGGTTGCGGTGATCGGCGGCGGCAACACCGCGGTCGAAGAGGCGCTCTATCTCACCAACCATTCGGACAATGTCACGCTGATCCACCGCCGCGATTCGCTGCGCGCGGAGAAGATCCTGCAGGAGCGGTTGTTCGCCAATCCCAAGATCACGGTGCTGTGGAACAAGGGCGTCGAGCGCTTCGTCGGAGGCGGCGAGCCGCATGGCCTGGTCGGCATCGATCTGAAGGACACCGTGACTGGCGAGCGTTCGCATCTGGCAGTGGACGGTGGCTTTGTCGCAATCGGCCACGCGCCTGCGACAGAATTGTTCAAGGGCCATCTGCCGCTCGACCGTGATGGCTATATCGAGGTCAAGCCCGGCACGCCGTACACCAGCATCCCCGGCGTGTTCGCCTGCGGCGACGTGATGGACAAGGTCTATCGCCAGGCGGTGACGGCAGCGGGCACCGGCTGCATGGCCGCGCTCGATGTCGAACGGTTCCTGGCCGAGGCGGATTTCGAGGCGATCGCGGCGGAGTGATCGCGATTTTGACTGGGGATTGCACTGTCCGTCGGCCTGGCCAGGCTGTCCGGTACCGGAAAAGGCCGAAGCGTAAGCCTCTACTCGGCGTCTTGACGGCGCTTTGACAGAACACGGACCGAGCGGCCATGCGCAGATCTCTTCTTTCGGTCGCGCTGTTGGCTGCGATCGGCATGCTTCTCCTCGTCTTGTGGCGAAACGCCGGGAGTGATGTCGACAGCCTCGAGGACATTATGCATCGGCATGGCCTGACGGCAGCCGAAATTGCCTATGGCCATTCCGGGGAGCAGCCCAGGGTCCGCACTGTTAATGCCAAGGTTGATATGGTCAGGCCATTGTACAGCCTTGCGAAGCCCATCACCGCCGCTGCTGCGCTGCGCGTTCTCGATCTCGACCAGAAGATCGAAGGCGCGACGGTTCGGCAGTTGCTTCAGCATCGTGGCGGTTGGGACAGAGCCGTGGCAGGCGATCCGGTGACACGCCTGACGAGCGGCAACGATTGTACCATGCTTGCCGTTCCGGAAAAGCAGTTCAGACCCGGCGCGCGCTATGCCTATTCGAACCTTGGCTATTGCCTGGTTGGCCGGGCCATCGCCGAGAAAACCGGCAAGAGTTTTCGCGACAGCGTAGCGGACCTCTTTCCCGAAACGGAAGACATGGATTTCGATCCCGCATTGGGGCCGGCTGGAGGCTGGTCCGGCACCGCCCGGCAATATTACCGCTTTGCCTCCCGACCATTGCCGCAAGGGACGGGGCGTCATGCGCTGAGCCGCCCGAACGACATACCTTATGGATTGGGATGGGCGATTGGACCGGATTTCGCGACTCATTTCGGCGCCTTGCGGTCAGGTTTCTCGATCGTGGTCAAGCAGGGCGATTTTGTCGCGGTGGGCGTATTCGATGGTCGGCCGAAAAATGATATCGCCGCGTCGCGAGAGATTAGGGCGGCGCTGCTCCTCTGGAATGCCGAAAAATGACCTGAGGTTCGCGGCACGGCGCTCACTGCGCTGGCCAGAACCTATTGTAACGCCGCCAAAATCCGCTCCCTCAGCCACGCCTTGTCACTCGCGCTCGCGAAGCTGTGCGAGCCGCTGTCGAGGCGGTGGAGCGACAATTGCGGGTTGGCGCGGGCGGGAGCGAAGGCCTCGCTCGTCCAGTGTTCGAGAAACCACATAGCTGTGCGGTCGTGTTCGGCGACGAGCAGGGTGGCGGGGCGGTCGAGCGTGGCAAGGGCCTCGCCGAGGCGCGCGACGAGGCCAGTGACTTCGGTCTTCGCCGTCGCCTGCCTCAAGCCGCGCACCAGCTTGCCGATATTCACCCCGCCGCTCGCCAGCCGCCAGAGCTCGCGCGGGTCCTTCAGCTTGGCGAGATAACGGCTGCGGATCGCGCTCGCGGTCATCGTGCTCGCGGCTTCCGCCTCGTCGGCGCCGTCGTCTTCGGTCTCGATCGTCCACATATTGGCGAGGATCAGCGCGTCGACACCCGCCGCCGGGCCGAACAGCGCGAGCGCGCTCGCCGCATCGCAATTGCCGAATGCCACCAGCCGGGTGAGCTGCGGGGCGTGCGCGCGGAAGGCGGCAACGGCGGCGGCGATGTCGTCGGCGCTCGATTCGAACCCGGCGTTGTCTCCCGTGCTGTCGCCGATGCCGCACCGGTCATAGCGCAGCACCGGATGCCCGGCAGCAGCGATCTCGGCAGTGAGCGCGGCCATGCCGGCATGCGCGCCCGACCGGATCTCGTTGCCGCCGCTGACGATCAGCAGCCCGGTGGTGCCATCGGCGCTGTCGAGCGTCGCGGCCAGCGTCTCGCTCGCGCAAGGGAAGGTGAAATGCTGCCTCATCCGCGAATCCACCCTGCCAGATCGGCGGCGATCGATTTCGCCATCGCGGGATCGTGCGCGGGTTCGGCGCGCAGCCAGAGCGGCGCGCCTGCAATCCGCGCCTCGGCCTCGAGCGGATCGTCGGCAAAGCGCGCGAGCCGCACAGCGCTGCCCTCGGACGGCGCGGCGGCGTCGAGTTCACGGATCATGCAGGGGGAAAGGCTGTTGCCCGCCAGCTCGATCCCCTGCGTGCGGGCCAGCTCCATCAGCGCATCGCTGCTGCTGGCGATCCCCGCCTCGCGATCGGAGGCGATCTTCGTCCGCAGCATCGTGCGGAGCAGCTGCCCGCCCTTGACCGGAGCGAGCCGCCAGCGCGGCAAATCGCCGAGCGCGCCGTCGAGAAGCGTACCGCCGCGGATCGCCGCGACATGGCTCACCGGCCCAAGCTGCTCGGTGCAGGCGATCAGCGACGCCTGCCACAGGCTGATGCTGGCACGGTCGAGCGGGACGAGGCTTTCGTTGCAGCCGGGCAGATCGGGCAACAGGCTGGCGATGCCATGCCCGGCCAGCGCGCGCGCGGTCTCCACCATCAGGTGGCGGACGCGGTTCGCCTCATCGAACAGCGGCGGCAGGATCAGCAGCGCCGGGCCGGTCTCGGGCCCATGGCGAAGGCACAGTTCGTCGTTGCCGTCGAACCGATAGGCGCGGATCACGCGGCGGCCTTGGCCCGCGCGAAATCGACGAGATTGCCGAAATTCTCGAATAGCTCGCCATCGACCTCGTCATCCTCGATCAGGATGCCCAGGCGATCCTCCATCTCGGTGAGCAGGCCAGCCACCGCCATCGAATCGAGCTCGGGCAGCGCGCCGAACAGCTCGGTATCGCGGTCGAAGCCGGCGACCTGCGCTTCGGACAGGCCCAGAATGTCGCGCAGCACCTGGCGCACCACGGTTTCGATCGCGTCGCTCGCTCCGCTGGTCTCGATCTCGCTCACATATCCCTCGCTGGCTTTGTGGCCATTTGCGGCCTCCCCCGGACCGCGTGCACGCGGCCTTAGTCCTTACCAAAACGGGCGGCAAGCCCTGCGACGCGGCTCCGGGCCATATAGGGCCAGGCCTTGGGCGACCTGGGCCAGATCAGCTCCAGCCGATAGCGCGGGCGCATTTCCTCCATCCAGTCGCGCTTGTAGGCGTCGCGGCCCGTGCCGAAATCGACCAGATCGACCTGATCGGTATCGATGACATGCGCGAACAAGGCGTGCGTCAGCAGCGTGCCGGGCGAAGCCTGAATGTGGCGCTCGTCATGTGCCAGCTTGTGGATATAGGCGGTGCCGTTCTCCACCGTCCAGAATTGTGCGGCGACCGCCTGGCCGTCGATGCTCGCCATGCCCATGCGCAGCCGCCCGGCTTCGGATTCGCGCTCGGCCAGCCAGCGCAGGAATTCGGGATTGCCCTCTTCGGGCTTCCAGCTGCGCGCATAGATGGTTTCGTAATCGGCCCAGTCCTGCGCGTCGAAGCGATGCTCGACACGGAGCGAAATCACGCCCTTGCTGCCCTTGCGCTTGACGGTGGAGCGCAGCTGGCCGGGGCGGTCCTGCCAATATTCGGCAAAGCTGCGGCCCTTCAGGTGCAGCACATGGTTCTCGTCGCACGGTTCGCGGCGGACGATCCAGCCGCTGGCGGCGAAGGTCTCCTCGATCAGCGTTGCAGAGCCGCATTCGTCGGGCACGGGGGAGAGGATCAGCCGATGCGTCGTCTTGCTCAGCTTCTGAGCGACGGACAGCATCAGTGCGCGCCGACGCTGCGCATCGGGCGTGCCCCCGAAAACCGGGCGCCAGATGAAGCTGTACCAGTTGGCCATCGAGCCAAGGCCCGATCGGCCGTTGTCGATCAGGTGCAGTTTGACCGCATCGCCACGGTCGGCGGCATAGGCGATGTGCGGCGCGTGATCGGCGAGGCAGTGGCGGTGCAGCCCGTCGAACCAGAGCGCGCGATCGAACAGCCCGACCCGGCCGGGATTGTCGAGCGCAGAAAGCCGGTGCGCGCCCGCAGCCTTCCGGTTATCATGATATTCATCATTCAACGTCATGAACCCCATGATGCCGCGTCTTCCTTATGAGCCAAACCGTTCGTGATGTCTCTCGATCCCACTCCGCAGCCGCTCGATCATCTGGTGTTGAGGGGCGAGGGCCCCGCAAGCGCGCTGATATTGCGTGAAGGCTCTCTTAGCTACGACACGTTAAACTTGCGTATCGGTTTGCTTGCGGCCTGGTTAACCACGATGGGGCTGGAACATGGCGACCGGGTCGCGACCTGGCTGCCCAAGAACGAGACCACCTGCCTGATGCCGCTGGCGGCGGCACGCGCCGGAATGGTGCATGTGCCGATCAACCCGGTGCTCAAGCGCGCGCAGGTCGCGCATATCCTGGCCGATAGCGGCGCGAAGCTGCTGATCGCGGGCCGCACCCGGCTGACGACGCTGCTGGCCGAGGATGTTCCCGCCGCGTGCCGGATCATGGACGATGACGAGGCGATGGCCGCGTGGAAGGCGGGCGAGGCGAGCCTGGGCGCTTCCGCTCATGATCCCAAGGATCTGGCGGCGATACTTTACACGTCGGGTTCGACCGGCAAGCCCAAAGGCGTGATGCTGAGCCATGCCAATATGTGGCTCGGCGCGATCAGCGTGGCGGACTATCTGGGGCTGGAGAGCGACGACAAGACGCTGTGCGTGCTCCCCTTGAGCTTCGATTATGGGCAGAACCAGCTGCTTTCGACCTGGGCCGCCGGGGGCTGTGCCATACCGCTCGATTATCTGATGCCGCGCGATGTGGTGAAATCCTGCATGCGGCACGGCATCACCACGCTGGCTGCGGTCCCGCCGCTGTGGACGCAGTTGGTCGAGATCGAGTGGCCCGCAGAGGCGACCGCGACGATGCGGCGGCTGACCAACAGCGGCGGCGCGCTCAGCCCCGCGCTGGTCAAACAGCTGCGCGGCATCTTCCCCGAGACGCGCATCTTCGCGATGTATGGCCTGACCGAAGCGTTCCGCTCGACCTATCTCGACCCCGATCTGATCGATGGCAACCCGACCAGCATCGGCAAGGCGATCCCCTTTGCCGAGATCCTCGTCGTCAACGACGCCGGCGAGGATGCAGCAGCAGGCGAGGAGGGCGAGCTGGTGCATGCCGGGCCGCTGGTCGCGCAGGGCTATTGGCAGGATGCCGAGCGCACGGCAGAGCGCTACAAGCCGGCCCCTGCCTTCTCGACCTATGGCGGCATGGCGGTCTGGTCGGGCGACCGGGTGCGGCGTGACGAACAGGGGCTGCTCTATTTCGTCGGGCGGCGCGATGCGATGATCAAGTCCTCGGGCAACCGCATCAGCCCGGCGGAGATCGAGGACGCGGCGACCTCGACGGGCCTCGCGGCAGAAGCCGTGGCACTCGGCATTCCCGATCCGCAGCTGGGCCAGGCGATCCTGCTGCTCGTCCGCCCCGCAGCGGTGCCGCAGCCCGAGCAGCTGGTCGATGATCTGCTGATCGCGATGAAGCGCGATCTGCCCGCGTTCATGCTGCCAAAAATCGTCGAGCTGCGATCCGAATTTCCCAAAAACCCCAATGGCAAGATCGACCGCGCGCTGCTGGTCGCCGAGATCGAGGAACGTCACGCATGAAGCCTTTGGGGCCGATACCCGCCGGTTTTGCGGCAATCGACGGCGAGCTGGCGGTGCAGGGCATCAAGGCCAGCGAACTGGTCGAGCGGGCGGGGGATACCCCTTGCTTCGTCTATTCGTCGGACATGCTGCGCGCGCGCGTCGCCTCGCTGCGCGCGGCCATGCCCGATCGGCTGGCGATCCATTATGCGATGAAGGCCAATCCCTTCGCGCCGGTGCTGCAACTGATGGCTTCACTGGTCGACGGCATCGACATCGCCTCGGCGGGCGAACTGGCGCTGGCGCAGGCGGCGGGGATGGACGCCGCGCGCATCAGCTTTGCCGGGCCCGGCAAGCGCGACCGCGACCTTGAGGCCGCGATTGCCGCAGGCGTCACGCTCAACCTCGAATCCGAAGGCGAGTGCGAGCGCGCGCTGGCGATCGGCCAGCGCATCGGCGTGCAGCCGCGTCTGGCCGTCAGGGTCAATCCCGATTTCGACCTGCGCGGATCGGGCATGCGCATGGGCGGCGGAGCCAAGCCTTTCGGCATCGACCAGGCACGCGTGCCTGCGCTGGTGCGCCATATCCTGGCCGAGGGCGCGCACTGGCGCGGTTTCCATATCTTCGCCGGATCACAGGCGCTCGATGCCGATGCGATCATCGAGACGCAGGGCAAGACGCTCGACCTTGCCGCGCAGCTCGCCGACGAGTCAGGCGTGAGCCCCGAGCATGTCAATCTGGGCGGCGGCATGGGCATTCCGTATTTTCCGGGCGACACGCCGGTCGACATTGCCAAGGTCGGCGCGGCGCTCGGCGAGCGGTTCGCGGCGCTGCCCGATGCTCTCCAGCACACGCATTTCGCGATGGAACTGGGCCGTTGGCTGGTGGGCGAGGCGGGCGTGTATCTGACCCGCATCGTCGACCGCAAGACCAGCCATGGAGAGCTGTACCTGGTCACCGATGGCGGGCTGCACCACCAGCTCGCCGCGAGCGGCAATTTCGGCACCGTCGTGCGGCGCAACTATCCGGTCGCGATTGCCAGCCGCTTCGATGCGCAGCCGGCGGAAGAGGCCAATGTCGTCGGCTGCCTGTGCACCCCGCTCGACCGCCTAGCCGACAAGGCGCATCTGCCCGCGGCTGAGGTCGGTGATCTGGTCGCGGTGTTCTGCGCCGGGGCCTATGGCGCCACCGCCAGCCCGGCGGATTTCCTCGGCCATGGCAAGGCGGCGGAAATCCTGATCTAGTTCAGGCGAGCGCGCGCGCCGCGGCGGCATTGCGCTGGATCGCGGCAGTGTCGATCGGTCCTGCCGGGATCATCCAGCTGCCGCCGACACATAGCACCGGATCGATCGCCAGCCAGTTGCCCGCGGTCTCCAGCGTCACCCCTCCGGTGGGGCAGAATTTGCACTGGCCGAAGGGCGCGGCGAGCGATTTGAGCGCGGGGATGCCGCCTGCCGCCATGGCCGGGAAGAACTTGAAATGGGTGAGGCCCATGTCGAGCCCACGCATGATGTCGCCGGCATTGGCGATGCCGGGCAGGAAGGGAATGCCGCTTTCGATCGCCGCCTTGCCCAGGTTCTCGGTAAGGCCAGGCGAAACGATGAATTCCGAACCTGCGTTGAGCGCCGCGTCGAGCGTCTTCGGATCGATCACGGTACCCGCGCCGACGATCGCGCCTTCGACCTGCTTCATCGCGGCGATCGCCTCGAGCGCGGCAGGGGTGCGCAGCGTCACCTCGAGCACCTTCAGACCGCCCGCGACAAGCGCCTCGGCCATCGGCACCGCATCGGCGACATCGTTGATGACGATCACCGGGATGACCGGTGCGGTCAGCATGATGGTTTCGATCGCGGGTGCAGTCATGCGGCATTCTCCTGGGCAAAGGCGGCGGCGGCCCCGAACAGGCCGGGCTGGGGATGATCGATCAGCTTGACGGGGATCGTCTCCATCAGCTGCTGGAACCGGCCCTTGGCGACGAAGCGCTCCTCGAACCCGGACTGCGGCAGACGGTCGGCGATCCGCTGACCAAGGCCGCCCGCGATTACCACCGCGCCCGCGCCCTGTGCCAGCGCAAAATCGCCTGCGGCTGCACCCAGGCTGAGGCAGAACCGATCGAACGCGGCGGCGGCCAAGCTGTCCTCGCCCGACAGCGCAAGCTGCCACAGTGCCTTGTCCTCCATGCTGACGACCGCGCGGCCTTCGATGCTGGCCAGCGTCTCGTAGATCGCGGCGAGACCGGGGCCCGAGCAGACGCGCTCGACCGAGACGCGGCGGTGCTGGCGGCGCAGCCGGGCGAGAATGGCGTCCTCGATCGAATCGAGCGGCGAATAGTCGACATGGCCGCCCTCGGTCTCGACCGCGCGATAGCCATCGGGACTGCGCACGACATAGGCGACGCCGAGGCCGGTGCCGGGGCCGATCACGGTGATCACGCCCTTTTCGGGCAGATCGCCCCCGGGGCCGCACAGGTGCGAATAATGGTCCGCCCCGCAATGCTGCACCGCATGCGCGACCGCGCCGAAATCGTTGATTAGGATATAGTCGTCGACATTCAGCTTCTCGCGCACCAGCGCGGGGCGGATGACCCAGGGGTTGTTGGTCATCTTGAGCACTTCGCCGCGGATCGGCGTGGCGAGCGCGATGGCGGCGGCGCGGGGTAGGGGCTCGCCGATCGTCTGGCCGAAGGCCTCCCAGGCGGTCTGGAGGCTGGCATATTCGGCGCATTTGAGCGTCACCGGCTCGCCCAAATGGGTGACGCGGCCCTGCTCGATGGTCGCGAGCGCAAAGCGCGCATGGGTGCCGCCAATGTCTGCGGTTACGATCTGCATGTTCAACCCTTTGATTGCGTTTCGCTCAGCACTTTCGTCACCCCCGCGAAGGCGGGGGTCCCGCTTCTGCACCGGCGGCTCGAAACAAGCGGGATTCCCGCGTTCGCGGGAATGACGGGGAGGGGATGGAGATCACAACCCCGCCATCGCCAGCATCGCGCTCGCGCCCGCTTCCGCATTGTCGCTCGAAGCGCGCATCAGGGCGAACAGCTCGCGACCGGTGCCCATCGGCTGAGCGGGCTGGCTCGCGGTCGGGCGGGCTTCCCAGTCCGCGCCGTCCACCGCAACGCTGATCGTGCCTGCGACCGCATCGAGCCGCACGATATCGCCATCGCGGATGCGCGCCAGCGGGCCGCCATCACAGGCTTCCGGCCACAGATGGATCGCCGCGGGCACCTTGCCTGATGCGCCCGACATGCGGCCATCGGTGACCAGTGCCACCTTGAACCCGCGATCCTGCAGCACGCCGAGCGAGGGCGTGAGCTTGTGCAATTCGGGCATGCCATTGGCGCGCGGTCCCTGGAAGCGGACCACCACGACGACATCGCGCTCGAGTTCGCCCGCCTTGAACGCGGCGATCACCGCATCCTGATCGTCGAACACGCGCGCGGGCGCCTCGATGATCCAGCGTGCCGGATCGACCGCGCTGGTCTTGACGATGCCGCGCCCCAGATTGCCCTCGACCAGCCGCATCCCGCCATCGGGTTGGAAGGCCTGGGCGACCGGACGCAGCATGGCCTCGTCGCGCGTCACCTCGGGCGAGGGGACGAAGCTCAGCGCGCCCGCCTCGTCGAGCACCGGTTCCACCGCATAATCGAGCAGCGACTGGCCCGAGACGGTCAGGATATCGGTGTGCAGCAGGCCCGCGCCCGCCAGTTCGCGGATGGTGAAGCCGATGCCTCCTGCGGCATGGAAATGGTTCACGTCGCCCGATCCGTTGGGATAGACGCGCGCGAGCAGCGGGATGATCGCGGACAGCTCGCTCAGGTCCTGCCAGTCGATATGGATCCCCGCCGCGCGCGCCATAGCGGGCAGGTGGATCGCGTGGTTGGTCGATCCGCCGGTGGCGAGCAGGCCGATGCAGGCGTTGATGATCGCCTTTTCGTCGACGCAATGGCCGAACGGGCGGTAATCCTCGCCATCCCAGCCGATCTGGGTCACGCGGTGCGTCGCCGCGCGCGTGAGCTCCTGGCGCAGCTTGGTGCCGGGGTTGATGAAGGCGGAGGCGGGCACGTGCAGCCCCATCATCTCCATCATCATCTGGTTCGAATTGGCGGTGCCATAGAAGGTGCAGGTGCCCGCGCCGTGATAGCTCGCGGCTTCGGCCTCGAGCAGCTCCTCGCGGCCGACCTTGCCCTCGGCATAGAGCTGGCGGACGCGCTGCTTCTCCTTGTTGGCCAGGCCCGACGGCATCGGGCCTGCGGGCACGAAGATGGTCGGGATATGGCCGAAGCGCGCGGCGGCGATGAACTGGCCGGGGACGATCTTGTCGCAGATGCCCAGCACCAGCGCGCCTTCGAACATGCCATGGCTCATCGCGACGGCGCTCGACATCGCGATGGTATCGCGGCTGAACAGCGAGAGTTCCATGCCGAGCTGGCCCTGCGTCACGCCGTCGCACATCGCGGGCACGCCGCCTGCGACCTGCGCGGTCGCGCCGACCTCGCGCGCGAAGATCTTGATCTGCTCGGGATAGCGGCCATAGGGCTGATGCGCCGAGAGCATGTCGTTATACGCAGTGACGATGCCGATGTTCATCGCCTTGCCCGAGCGGATCACGGCCTTGTCCTCGCCCGATGCCGCAAAGCCATGCGCCAGGTTCCCGCAGGACAGGGTGGGGCGATGCACGCCTTTGTCGCGTTCGCGCGCAATGAAATCGAGATAGGCCTGGCGGCCGGGACGCGAGCGTTCGATGATCCGCTGCGTGATCCGTTCGAGCTCGGGGTGAAGGCTGGTCATGTTTCGCTCCAGAAGATGGTGACCGGTGCGTGCGCGGCCTTGAGCAGCCGCGCGATCGGCAGGTCGTTGGCCCCCCCAAGGGCGTCGTCGAGAACCTTGCGCTTGTCCGCGCCCTTCAGCACCAACATGATATGGCGCGCGCGCACCAGCGCCGACAGGGTCAGCGACAGCCGGTCGAACGGCGCTTCGGGCGGCAGCGGATCGGGGGTCAGCCGCACCACCTCCAGCGCGCCATCGGCATGCGGATCGGTATTGGGGAAGAGCGAGGCGATATGCCCGTCCGCGCCCATGCCCAGCCAGACGAGATCGAAGGGCGGCGGGGTCACGCCTGCCTCCAGCGGCACCAAGGCCGCGCCGGTCGCGGCGAGCGAGCGTTCGAGCAGGCCGAAATTGCTCGCTGCGTGATCGGTTGGCACGCAGCGGTCGTCGGTCAGCCAGACCGCGACATCGACCCAGCCGATATCCTCGCGCTCGGCCAAAGCGGCGAGGATTGGCCCCGGCGTGCTGCCGCCGGGCACCGCGATCGCGCGTGGCTTGCCGCCGGCGAGCATTCCGGCGATGAAATCGGCGATCGCCTCGATCGAGGCATCGGGCGCGAAATGCGCGCTGGCGGTGGCGGCCAGGTCAGTCATTCCAGCTCACCCCGTCGCGTTCGGTCAGCGCGATCGCGGCGCTCGGCCCCCAGCTGCCCGATCCATAGGATTTGGGCTCGATCGCATTGTCGGCCCAGGTCTTGCGGATCGCATCGATCCAGCGCCACTGCGCCTCGACCTCGTCGCGGCGGACGAACAGCGTGGGCTCGCCATCTATGAGGTCGAGCAGCAGCCGCTCGTACGCAATGCGACGCTGCGCCTTGGAGAATGCTGCGGTGAGCGACAGGTCGAGCGGCACCTCGCGCAGGATCAGCCCGCCGCGGTCGAGGCCCGGCTCCTTGGCCATCACCAGCAGGCGGACATATTCCTCGGGCTGCAGGCGGATGACGAGGCGATTGGCCGAAAGCCGGCCGCCGCGCTGCGCGAAGATATTGTGCGGCACCTGCTTGAACTGGATGACGATCTCGCTGCGGCGTTCAGCGAGGCGCTTGCCGGTGCGGAGGTAAAAGGGCACGCCCTGCCAGCGCCAGTTGTCGACATGCGCCTTGATTGCGACAAAGGTCTCGGTGTCCGATGCCTTACCGAGATCGTCGGCGTAGCTGTTCACCGAATTTCCGCCGACCGCACCTGCGCCGTACTGGCCGCGCACCACCTCATTGGGCGAGACCGGGCGCAGCGAGCGCAGCACCTTGACCTTCTCGTCGCGGATCGAGGTCGCGTCGAACTCGGCCGGGGGCTCCATTGCGGTTAGCGCGACCAGCTGCAGGATATGGTTCTGCACCATGTCACGCAGCGCGCCGGTATCGTCGTAAAAGCCATGGCGGCCTTCGAGGCCCACGGTCTCGGACACGGTGATCTGGATATGCTCGATGCCGTTGGCGTTCCACAACGGCTCGAACATCATGTTGGCAAAGCGCAGCGCCATCAGGTTCTGCACGGTTTCCTTGCCGAGATAATGGTCGATGCGGAAGGTGCGGTCCTCGGGGAAGGCATGCGCGACGGCATCGTTGATCGCGCAGGATGAGGCGAGGTCGTTGCCCAGCGGCTTTTCGAGCCCGATGCGCACCATCTCGCCCGCGAGGCCAGCGGACTTGAGGCCCTGGATGGTCGGGGTGAACAGGAAGGGCGCGGTCGACAGGAAGATCGACATGCCGCCCGAGATGTCACCGAGCCGTTCGGCCAGCGCGGCAAAGCCCTCGATCTTCGACGCGTCGAGAGGTTGATAGCTCAACTGCTTGAGGAAGCTCGCGATTTTCTCATCGTCCTTGCGCGCTTCGGGCAAGAACTGCGCCAGTGCCTCGCCCGCCATCGCGCGGAAGGCCTCGTCGTCGAGCTCGCTGCGCGCGGTGCCCATAATGCGCAGATCGGCGGCGATCAGCCCATCGCAATGCAGCGCGTAGAGCGAGGGCAGCAGCATGCGCTTGGACAGATCCCCCGTCGCGCCAAAGAGAAGGAGCGTCCGGGATTGCGCATTCGCCATTTTTGAATCCTATCCTTTTTCGTGACCGCAGCCGCAGCGGGTCATCTGTTAGGGTCGGGTCGCGCCGGTGTCCACCGGTCAAACCCGATGTATAGCTATGCATTGTTTTGCAATCGATTGCAATCACCCTCGCCGTGTCATGAAACGGTCATTTGCCGCTAGGGAACACGACTTTTGTTGCGTGTCAGCCGAGCGCGCGCTCGAGCGCGGCGGCAAGCCGCAAGCCGGCGCGCATCACCTGGGTACGCACCACCGGGATCAGTGCCTCGATATCGGCATCGCTGTGCCGCGCCCGCTCGTCCTTGCCCAATGCAGGGCCGCAAGCGGGGCCATGCTGAGCGGTGGGATAGGCGACATCGCGCGACAGCTCCCAGGCCTGTTGCGCCCAGTCTTCGACGGTGCCGCCTGTGACAGCGGCGCGCTCTTCGGCCGAATAGGCGCGCACCAGCGGCAGGCCTTGCGTGATGGCGCGCTCGGCGATCGGGCCGTCCCACAGCCGGTGCAAGTTCATGCGCCCCTCGACAATGCCATAGGCCGCGCTCACACGGTTGCCGCCCAGGTCGCCGCGATCGCCCGCGTGCATCGGCTGGTGCATGTCGCCGACCGTGTGGAGCAGGAAGGCGAGCGCCTCGAGCCGGACATGCGTCGGCAGCTTGCGGTCTGCCAGCAGCGCCTCGTTGCGCGTGACCTGCGCCGGCACGCAGCTGCCGTTAGGACAATTGGCCTTGATGTCGAACGGCTTGCAGATGTCGATATTCACATAGTGCCAGGGGGCCGTATAGCCCCAGCGCAGGTCATCGCGGCGGATGCAATCGGCCCATACGCTGGCGTCCTCGATCGTCCTCAGCGGACATTCGGGGGTTGCAAGCTGCTTCTCCTGCGCCAGTAGCGCGCGGATCCGCGCGCGCACCTTCGGCGAGACATTGGCCTCGGCAATCTGCGCAATCACCCGGTGCCCGTAATCGCCCCAGGCGAGCGCGGGGCGCGCAGCGAATGCCGTCACCGCGAGCGCGGCGACCATCGCCAATCGAACCAAAAGTGTCATCTCAATTCCTTGCGGATCACCAGCTTGAGCCCCGACCAGGTCGCATCGACCGCGCAGACCTTCACATCGACCAGCCCCATCGGCAGGGCCACACTGCGGATAACGTCCTCGGTAATGTCGGTATCCAGTTTTGCTGCCTTTTTCGGCCAGCTGACCCAGATCATGCCGTCGCGGTCCATGCTGGCCATCAGCCGGGCGAGTTCGCGCTCGAGCACCGCGCGTTCGGTGGTGAACAGGTGCGCTGCGGCAAAGCCCTGGCCCGGGTCGATCACGGTCTCGAGCGTCTCTACCTCGGCTTCGATTTCCGCCCGCACGGCATCGGGCATGCTATCGAACCACACGCGCATGCCGGGTTTCAGGCCCAGCTTGCGGGCGAGGGGGGTACCGGAATAGCCTGTGGTCATTGGCACTACCCCCTTGCTCAGGTTGCGTTTGACTTGATCCATAGCGCGTACGTCCCTCGACTTCGCTCGGGACAAACGGAATTGGAGGGCATCGCCTTGATTTCTCACGGCAACCAAGAAACGAAATTGCTCAACGCAGGGAAGTCGCTTTCCATTCCCCGTTTGTCCCGAGCGAAGTCGAGGGACGTTGTACGACCTCAGCCTTCCATCCACTCCCGGAAGAAGGCGAGATTGCGCTCACGGAGTTCGGTCACCGTAACGCTGGCCCCAGACGCAAACGCCACGGCATCCCCACCCGTCGTACCGATGACCTGCGCGCGCACGCCGCCAGCCTCGGCCGCCGCGATCACCGCAGGGCTATCGCTCGTCGTCACGACATAGCGTGCCTGGCCTTCGCCGAACCAGAAGCCCGCATCGCCCTCTGCAGAGAGTTCCGCGCCGATGCCCGATGCGAGCGCCATCTCGGCGACCGCGACCGCCAGGCCGCCGTCGGAAATGTCGTGCACCGCGCTCACCTTGCCCCCGGCGATCAGCGACGCGATGACGCCGCCCGATTCCAGCTCGCCCTTGAGGTCCACCTGCGGCGGTGCGCCCTCGCGGCGGCCGTGCAGCACGTCGAGCCAGAGCGACTGGCCGAGTTCGCAGGTCCCGTTGCCGCCAATCACGACGATGGTCTCGCCCGCCGCCTTGAACGCCAGCGTCATCATCCGGCCCAGATCCTCGATCAGGCCGATCGCGCCGATGGCGGGCGTTGGCAGGATCGCGCGGGCGACGCCATCGGGGCCGGTGGTCTCGTTGTACAGGCTCACATTGCCGCTGACGATCGGCATGTCGAGCGCCTTGCACGCCTTGCCCATGCCCTCGATACAGCCGACGAACTGGCCCATGATCTCGGGCCGCTCCGGATTGCCGAAGTTCATGCAATCGGTGGTCGCCAGCGGGCGCGCGCCGGTGCTGACCAGATTGCGATAGCACTCGGCGATCGCCTGCTTGCCGCCTTCGAACGGGTCGGCAAAGCAATAGCGCGGGGTGCAATCGGTGGTGACGGCAAGGCCGCGATTGGTGCCATGGATGCGGATGACACCCGCATCGCCGCCGGGAATCTGCACCGTATCGGCCATCACCATGTGATCATATTGCTGCCAGATCCAGCTGCGGCTGGCGAGCGCGGGCGAGGCCATCAGTGCGGTCAGGTCTGCGGCCAGATCGCTGCTGTCCGGAACGGCGTTCAGCGGCGCAGGCGGCGGGGTGGTGACATAGGGCCGGTTATAGCTCGGCGCATCGTCGGCCAGCGGCGCGAGCGGAATGTCGCACACCGTCTCGCCCTTGTGCTTGAGCACCATATGGCCGGTCTCGGTGACATGGCCGATGACCGCGAAATCGAGCTCCCACTTGCGAAAAATCGCCTCGGCGAAATCCTCGCGGCCGGGCTTCAGCACCATGAGCATGCGCTCCTGGCTTTCCGACAGCATCATTTCGTAGGCAGTCATGCCCGTTTCGCGCTGCGGCACATTGTCGAGGATGAGCTCGATGCCGACACCGCCCTTGCTCGCCATCTCCACGCTGGAGGAGGTGAGGCCGGCGGCGCCCATGTCCTGGATCGCGACGATCGCATCCGATGCCATCAGCTCGAGGCAGGCCTCGATCAGCAGCTTTTCGGTGAACGGATCGCCGACCTGCACGGTCGGGCGCTTTTCCTCGCTGTCCTCGCCGAATTCGGCCGAGGCCATGGTCGCGCCGTGGATGCCGTCGCGTCCGGTCTTTGAACCGACATAGACGATCGAGTTGCCGGGGCCCGAGGCGGCGGAATAGAAGATCTTGTCCTGTTCGGCGATGCCCACCGCCATCGCGTTGACCAGAATGTTGCCGTCATAGGCCGGGTCGAAATTGGTCTCGCCGCCCACCGTCGGCACGCCGACGCAATTGCCGTAGCCGCCGATGCCGGCGACCACGCCCTGCACCAGGTGCTTCATCTTGGGATGATCGGGGCGGCCGAAGCGCAGCGCGTTCATCAGCGCGACGGGGCGAGCCCCCATGGTGAACACGTCGCGCAGAATGCCGCCGACCCCGGTCGCCGCGCCCTGATAGGGCTCGATATAGCTCGGGTGGTTGTGGCTCTCCATCTTGAAGATGGCGGCGAGCGGCTTGCCGTCGGGGCCGGGGCCGATATCGACCACGCCGGCATTCTCGCCGGGGCCGCAGATGACCTGCGGGCCGGTGGTCGGCAGCGTCTTCAGATGGACCCGTGAGCTCTTGTAGCTGCAATGCTCGGACCACATGACCGAGAAGATGCCCAGCTCCACCAGATTGGGCTCGCGCCCCAGCGCGGCCAGGATGCGCTGATATTCATCCGGCTTCAGGCCGTGCTCGGCCACGATTTCCGGGGTGATGGTGCCTGCGGGCGGTGCAAGAGTGTCGCTCATGGCCCCGCGCTTTACGCGCTGGTGCGCGCATTAGGAAGGGGGAGAATGCGCGGAAAATTCATGCCTCTCCCTAGCGGAAACGGCGGGCCCGCAATGTCCTGCGGACCCGCGGGTCAAGTATCAGCGATCGCTGACGATTTCGGTCTGGGCGATCGGCGTGACATCGCTGCGCCGGAAGCTGACCGGGCTGTCGCCCACGGTGCCGGTGATGCGCTTGTCCGACACGCGCAGATTGAAGCGCTTGCCCGAGCGGGTTTCGGTGCCGTCGATGATCTTGGTGTCGCCCACCATCTTGACCGTGTAGACATAACGCGAGCCGTCATGTTCGAACGTGACCTGTTCGGGCTGAGCGGTCTGGGCAGCTGCGGGCATCGCCAGCAGGGTGAGTGGAAGAGCGGTAAGGCTGAGCTTATTCATGATGGGGGTCCCTGTTCTGTTGAATTGAACTGCCGTCATCATCCTCTGTTATTGTGCGATGCAGCATGTCGAAGCGGCTTGAATCTGGCAAATGCAATTAATGTCTTCGCAGTTGCAGCACAGGCAACCGCGCTGGTTCGGCACAGGCTGCGCTGCGCAACCGCCTTGACCGGGCGAAGGCCAGCGGTCAAAGCTGTGCGCATGAGTGAAGCCCAAGCCATAGCTGCCGATCTGTCGTTCGAAGATGCCCTGAAGGAGCTGGAGGTCATCGTCCGCCAGCTGGAATCGGGAGACGTGCCGCTCGATGCCTCGATCAGCCTGTACGAGCGCGGCGATCTTTTGCGCGGCCATTGCCAGAAGCGGCTCGATGCGGCGCAGGCGCGGATCGAGAAGATTCGGGTCGGTGCCGATGGCCAGGCGGCGGGCACCACGCCGTTCGATGCAGGCTGACGGCTGCACGATGCGCGCATTCAATCAAACCGGCGGGCAGACCGGGGCAGGGGAGCAACAGACATGACCACCGCCATCAGCGAAACCGCGCTGGCCGAGGCCTTTCGCCAGATTTCCGCCGATGTGGATGGCTGTTTCGATGCGCTGCTGGCGGTGCCGGACGATCCGCGCGCGGTACTCTATCAGGCCATGCGCCATGCCGCGATCGGCGGCGGCAAGCGGGTGCGTCCGCTGCTGCTCACCGCGACGGCCGCGATGTTCAACGTCGATCGGGGGCTGGCTGTGCGCGTGGCCTGCGCGGTCGAGGCGATCCATGTCTATTCGCTGATCCATGACGACATGCCCTGCATGGACAATGACGACATGCGCCGCGGCAAGCCCACGGTGCACAAGGCGTTCAACGATGCGGTCGCGGTGCTGGCAGGCGATTCGCTGCATGCGCTGGCGTTCGAGATCCTCGCCGGGCAGCAATCGCATCCCGATCCGTTCATCCGCTCCGAGCTGATCTACACATTGGCAGAGGCGAGCGGCCCCAATGGCATGGCGGGCGGCCAGATGATGGACCTGGAAGCGGAAAAGGCGAAGTTCGACCTGCCCACGGTCACCAAGCTGCAGCGGCTCAAGACGGGCGCGCTGATCGCCGCCTCGGTGGAAATGGGCGCGATCCTGGGCAATGTGCCCGTCGAGGGGCGCAATCCCTTGCGCGCCTATGCCCGCGACATTGGCCTCGCCTTCCAGATTGCCGACGACATCATGGACGAGACGGGCGACGAGGCCAAGGCCGGCAAGGCGCTGCACAAGGACGCGGCGGCGGGCAAGGAAACCTTCCTGTCGCTGCTGGGGCTGGAGCGCGCGCGCGAGCAGGCGTTCTTCCTCGTCGATCAGGCGGTCGGTCACCTCGCCAGCTACGGGCGCGAGGCGGATACGCTGCGCGCGCTGGCGCGCTACATCGTCGAACGCGACAACTGACCGCAAAAGCGGCATCGCAAAGGGGAAGAAGATCATGCGGATTGGCGTTTACCCGGGGACGTTCGATCCCATCACGCTGGGTCATATGGACATCATCCAGCGCGGGGCGCAGCTGGTCGACCACCTGATCGTCGGCGTCACCACCAATATCGCCAAGAGCCCGATGTTCTCCGACGAGGAGCGCATGGAGATGGTGCGGCGCGAGGTCGCGCAGATTCCGGGCGCGAATATCAGCGTGGTCGGGTTCAGCTCGCTGCTGATGGACTTTGCCGAGGCGCAGGGCGCATCGGTGGTCATCCGCGGCATTCGCGGGGTCACCGATTTCGAATATGAGTATCAGCTCACGGGCATGAACCGCCAGCTCAACGACCGGATCGAGACCGTCTTCCTGATGGCGGACGTCGCGCTGCAGCCGATCGCATCGCGGCTGGTCAAGGAAATTGCGCTCTATGGCGGCGCTATCCACCGTTTCGTGACCGATGCGGTGCGGATCGATGTCGAGAAACGGGTACGCGAAACCGGCCTCAAGGGGTGATCCTGCGTACACCACGCGCTGCCCAAGTTCATTCATGACAGGCTCAGATGCTTTGGCTATAGCCATGCCCGAAATGGGGCAGGCTTTGCCACGCCGCCCCGGATGAATGGAACAGGAATGCCCGGTTATATGCCCAATATCTTGAAATCGCTTGCTGCCCTGTCGTTCATCCCGATGCTGCTCGCCCCCATCGCTGCCCAGGCGCAGGATTCCGCGCCGACCGAACAGTCGCAGATCGAGGTGGACAGGGCCGCCGCGCGCGCTGCCCGCGAGGCCGAGAAGGAAGCGGCCAGGGTCCGCAAGCAGCAGCAGGAGGAAGCCGAAAAGGCGGCCAAGCAGGCGCAGAAGGAAGAGGACAAGAAGGCCAAGGCGGCCGAGAAGGAGGCGCGCAAGGCTGCCAAGGAGCAGGAAGAGGCGTCCGAAGACAAGGACAAGGAAGCCCGCAAGGCTGCGCGCGATGCCGAAAAGGAATCGCTGGAAAAGCGTGACAGCAACGCTGCCGATGCCTCTGCTGTCGGCGCATCGCTGGTGCCGACGCCCGACAAGGCCGATCCCGACAATATCCTGTATCTCGACCTGTCGACCGGTGGCCGGGTGACGATCCAGCTCTACCCGGAAATTGCCCCCAACCATGTCGAGCGGATCAAGACGCTGACCCGCCAGGGCTTTTACGACGGCATCATCTTCCACCGCGTGATCGAAGGCTTCATGGCGCAGACCGGCGACCCGACGGGCACCGGCACCGGCGGTTCGGACCTTCCCGATGTCGCGGCGGAGTTCAACAAGTTCCCGCATCTGCGCGGCAGCGTGTCGATGGCCCGCGCGCAGGACCCGAACAGCGCCAACAGCCAGTTCTTCATCGTCTTCTATCCGCGCTTCTCGCTCGACAACAGCTATACGAATTTCGGCCGCGTGATCTCGGGCATGCAATATGTCGACGCCGTGCCGCGCGGCGAGCCGCCGAGCACCCCGGCGCGCATCCTGCAGGCTTCGCTCAAGTCGCAGAACAAGCCCGAGCCCAATTACGCGGCCCAGGCCCAGCCTGCCGAGCGCGCGATCTCGGTCGACGAGCTGAACGCGCCGATCAGCAACTGATCGCTTTTCAAGCAATCTTGCAATCCATCGTCATTCCCGCGAAAGCGGGAATCCCGCCTGGCACCTGACGCTGAACCGGAAAGCGGGACCCCCGCCTGCGCGGGGATGAAGAACCTTGCTGGATGGATTGCACCCGACGATGCGCGTTGACGAATTCGACTTCGACCTTCCCCAGGAACGGATCGCCCTGCGCCCTGTGCGCCCGCGCGATGCGGCGAAAATGCTGCACGTGCAGGGCAGCAGCATGACCGATGCGACGGTGCGCGATCTGCCACGCCTGCTGAACCCTGGCGACTGCCTGGTGTTCAACGATACCCGCGTCATCCCTGCGCAGCTCGAGGGGGTGAAGCTGGGCAGCCAGGCGCGCATCGGCGCGACGCTGCACAAGCGGATCGATCTGCGCCGCTGGCAGGCGTTCGTGCGCAACGCCAAACGACTGCGCGAGGGCGATGTCGTGCATTTCGGCGCGGGCGTGATGGCCGGGGTCGAGAGCAAGGCGGATGACGGCTCGATCGTGTTCGACTTTCAGGGCGACGAGCCCGTCGAGATCCTGCTCGAGCGGGCAGGCACAATGCCACTGCCGCCCTATATCGCGAGCAAGCGCGAGATCGACGAGGCCGATCGCGAGGATTACCAGACCCGCTTTGCGCAAAAGGACGGTGCGGTCGCTGCGCCCACGGCCTCGCTGCACTTCACCGACCGGCTGATGGCGGAACTTGGCGAGGCCGGGATCGAGCATGCCATGCTGACGCTGCATGTCGGTGCGGGGACCTTCCTTCCGGTCAAGGCGGACGACACCAACGACCACCAGATGCACGCCGAATGGGGGCGCATCGATGCCGAGACGGCGGACCGCCTCAATGCCATCCGCGCGCGCGGCAACCGCGTGATCGCGGTGGGGACCACCGTGCTGCGCCTGATCGAAAGCGCCGCGGGCGACGACGATATCATCCGCCCCTTCGAGGGCGACACCTCGATCTTCATCACGCCGGGCTATCGTTTCAAGGGCATCGACGGGCTGATGACCAACTTCCACCTGCCGCGCTCGACCCTGTTCATGCTGGTCTCGGCGCTGATGGGGCTCGATGTGATGAAAGCGGCTTACGCCCACGCGATCGCGAACGAGTATCGCTTCTATTCCTATGGCGACTCCTCGCTGCTGCTGCCCGGAGAGCGCGATCAGCTGATCTAGTCCGTCACTAACATAGATCAGTATTTTCGGTTTTCCCGATCAACTCGTCCCGGATTAATCTCCAGTGAACGGCGAATGCGCCGTCCCATTGCAGGAGATCAACCCGATGAGTCGCACCTCCGTTTCCGTGATTGCCTTGCTCGCTTTCACGCTTTCGGCGCCTGCCGCCTTTGCGCAGCCCGCCACCCAGCCGCAGGTCAATCCCGCTGCGGCCAATTCGAACCAGGACTGGTGGCCCGAGCGGCTCGACCTGTCGCCGCTCCGCCAGCATGCGCGCGAATCGAACCCGATGGGTGACGATTTCGACTATGCGAAGGAGTTCCAGACGCTCGATATCGCGGCGGTCAAGGCCGACATCAAGACGCTGATGACCACGTCGCAGGACTGGTGGCCGGCGGATTACGGCCATTACGGTCCGTTCTTCATCCGCATGGCCTGGCACAGCGCGGGCACCTATCGCACCGCCGATGGTCGTGGCGGCGCTGGCGGCGGCCAGCAGCGGTTCGAGCCGCTCAACAGCTGGCCCGACAACGCCAATCTCGATCGCGCGCGCCGTCTGCTGTGGCCGATCAAGCAGAAGTACGGCCGCAAGCTCAGCTGGGCCGACCTGATGGTGCTGACCGGCAACGTCGCGCTCGAATCGATGGGCTTCAAGACCTTCGGCTTTGCCGGCGGTCGCACCGACGACTGGGAAGCAGACAAGGTCTATTGGGGCCGCGAGAAGAAGTTCCTCGCCGCCGATCGCTATCATGGTGATCGCAAGCTCGAAAAGCCGCTGGCTGCGGTGCAGATGGGCCTGATCTACGTCAATCCCGAGGGCCCGAACGGCAATCCCGATCCGCTGGCTGCCGCCAAGGACATTCGCGAAACCTTCGGCCGCATGGCGATGAACGACGAGGAAACCGTCGCGCTGATCGCGGGCGGGCACACCTTCGGAAAGGCGCATGGTGCGCACAAGGCCGAAGAGTGCATCGGTGCCGATCCGGCGGGTTCGCCGACCGAACAGCAGGGTATCGGCTGGGTCAACAAGTGCGGCACGGGCAAGGGTGTCGATGCGGTGACCAGCGGGCTGGAAGGCGCGTGGTCGGTCAACCCGATCGCTTGGACCACCCAGTATCTCGACAATCTGTTCGGCTTCGACTGGGTGCAGACGCGCAGCCCCGGCGGTGCGATCCAGTGGATCCCCAGCGACAAGAGCGCCGCGAACCTGGTCCCCGACGCGCATGACAAGACCAAGCGTCACGCACCGATCATGTTCACCACCGACCTCGCGCTGAAGATGGACCCCGAATATCGCAAGGTGTCCGAGCGCTTCCACAAGGACCCGGACGCGTTTGCCGATGCCTTTGCCCGCGCTTGGTTCAAGCTGACCCATCGCGACATGGGTCCGCGCTGGCGCTATCTGGGCGCCGATGCTCCCAAGGTCGATCTGATCTGGCAGGACCCGGTTCCGGCAGTCGATCACCCCTTGGTCGATGCGCAGGATGTCGCCTCGCTCAAGGCGCAGATCCTGGGCTCGGGACTGACCACGCAGGAACTGGTGCGCACCGCCTGGGCGGCAGCGGCAAGCTATCGCGACACCGACATGCGTGGCGGCACCAATGGCGGACGCCTGCGGCTCGCCCCGCAAAAGGACTGGGCGGTCAACAACCCGGCGGAAATCACCAAGGTGGTGGCCAAGCTGGAAGCGATCCAGACCAGCTTCAACAAGGCGCAGAAGGGCGGCAAGAAGATCTCGCTCGCCGATACCATCGTGCTTGCAGGCAATGCTGGTATCGAGGAAGCCGCGCGCAAGGCTGGTCACAGCCTGACGGTGCCGTTCAAGCCGGGCCGCGGCGATGCCAGCCAGGCGCAGACCGACGTGGCAGCCTTCGAACCGCTCGAGCCGACCGCAGACGGCTTCCGCAACTATTATGGTGCGGGCAGCGTGATGTCGCCGGTCGACATGCTGGTCGATCGTGCGAACATGCTGAGCCTGACGGTGCCCGAAATGACCGTGCTGGTCGGCGGCCTGCGTGCGCTCGACGCCAATACCGGCGGCGCGAAGCATGGCGTGTTCACCAGCACGCCGGGTCAGCTGAACAACGCATTCTTCGTCAACCTGCTCGACATGGGCAACAAGTGGACGAAGTCGCCGAGCGAAGCGGGTCTGTATGAAGGACGCGACATCAAGTCGGGCCAGCTCAAGTGGACCGCTACCCCGGTCGATCTGATCTTCGGATCGAATTCGGAGCTTCGTGCGGTGGCCGAAGTCTATGCCGCCAGCGATGGCGAAAAGAAGTTCGCTGAGGACTTTGTCGCCGCCTGGACCAAGGTGATGAACCTCGGCCTGCAATAAGCTTCCCCGCCCCGGTGGCGGCGGCCCACATGCCGCCACCGGATGCAGGCCTATTTGTCCTTCATCACCCAGACCCCGTCCCACTCCCCATGGGGCGGGGTCGCTTGCAAGATGCGGCAGCGTTCGACATAGGTGCGCGACAGGCCGTCGCCGGGATTGAGCGACAGGCATTTCTCGAAGCGGGTGATCGCCTCGTCCCAGCGCGCGGCGCGATAGGCAAGAATGCCGTCCTCGAAATGGCCGAGCACGTCGCGCATCGCCGGGAAGGTCTGGGCGTCATGATAATCGAGCAGTTCGTACACGCGCACCGGCGCGGTCTTGCCCTTGACGACCACCAGATCGATGTCGCGCATCCGGTAGGTGCCGTTGAACCGCGCCACCGTGTTCTCGCTCGCCAGGATGCGCGCCGAATAGGCCTTGCACGCGCTTTCGAGCCGGCTGGCGAGGTTCACGCCATCGCCGATCACGGTGTAATCCATCCGCTTGGGACTGCCGATATTGCCCGAGACGATATGGTCGGTATGGATGCCGACGCCCATGTCCACAATCTTGAGGCCCCGGTCGCGGCGCTGGGCATTCCATTCCCAAAGCGTACGGATCATGTTGATCGCGGCGCGCGCGGCGCGGTCCGGATCGTCGTCGTGGGGCATGGGCAGGCCGAAACAGGCCATGATCGCATCGCCGATAAACTTGTCGAGCATGCCGCCCTGCGCGGTGATGCACTCGACCATGAGGCTGAAATATTCGTTGAGGAACGACACGGTGCCCTGCGCGCCATATTCCTCGGTGATGGTCGTGAACCCGCGCACGTCGGTGAACATGATCGTCGCCTCGGCGCTGACCCCGCCGAGCAGGTCGAGCGTGTCATTGTCCATCATCTGCGCGGCGATGACCGGGTCCATATAGCGCGACATGGTCGATTTCATGCGCTTCTCGCTGCTGATGTCCTCGACCATCAGCATCGATCCCAGCTTGCTGTCGTCGCTTTCGGAGACGAGCGGCATGATCGTGAGATTGACCGACTTGGTGACACCGGACAGCGCCACCTCTGCATCTGGGAAGACGTCGCTGCTGCGCTCTTCCTTCACCTTCTCGATCCGGTCGAGGATCCAACTGCCGCGCTCGTCGAGCAGGTCCGACAGCAGCCGCCCCTGAAGTTCGGAGGCCTTGCAAGACCAGATGCGCTCGATCGCCTGGTTGCAGGTGATGATCTTGCCCAGCGGATCGAGCGTCAGCACGCCGTTCGACATGCTCTGCAGCACCGATTCATTGTACAGCTTCATCCGCTGCACATCGTCGAACAGCTTGGAATTCTCGAGCGCGATGGCGATCTGACCGGTAAAGGTCTTGAGCTGCTGCTCGTCCTTGTCGGTGAACGCGCCGGTCTTCTTGTTGAGCACCTGGGTGACGCCGATGACCTCGCCCTGCTTGTTGATGATCGGCACGCACAGGATGCAGCGGGTGAAGAAGCCCGTCTGCCGGTCGAAACTGGGGTTGAAGCGCAGGTCGGCATAGGCGTGCGGAATGTTGAGGCTCTGGCCCGTGGTGAACACCGTGCCCGCGATGCCGACGCTCGACGGGAAGCGGATCTCGTTGACCTTGCCGCCCGCCGAGAACAGCGAGAACAGCGTGTCGGTCGCCTTGTCGTGGATGAAGATCGTCGCGCGCTCGGCCTCGAACATGCGCACTGTCTCTGCCACCACGCGCTGGAGCAGCCGGGTCAGGTCGACTTCCGAGCTGATCTCCGAGATCATCGAGAGGAAGGCGAGCTCCTTGGCGCGGACCTGCTCGATCTCCTCGATCGATTGAAGGCTTTGCAGGAAAACGGTTGCCTGGCTGGTCATCTCCTCGAGCAGGGCAACGTCATCGGTGGTGAAGTTGCCGTCATGCTTGTTGATGTTCTGCATCACGCCGATGATCTGGCCCAGTGGCGTGCGCACGGGCACGCAGACGATATTGCGCGTCTTGTAGCCGGTGCGCTGGTCGACCGTGCTGTTGAAACGCGGATCGGCATAGGCATCGTCGACAAGCAGGGACTCGCCGGTCTGGAAGACATGCCCCGCAATACCTGAATTGGCGAGGATGCGGATTTCCAGGCTCTGGCTGCCCTGGGCGAAGCGCGAATAAAGCTCGCCGGTCTTGGGATCGTTGAGAAACAGGGTCCCACGATCGCAATTGAGCTCGCGCGAGGTCAGCTCGACCAGCATCGCCAGCACGCCATCGATCTGCGTCATCGTCGCGCATTTGCGGGTGACCTCCAGCAGCACCTCGGTGCGGCGCAGCGCGGCGGCGCGCTGGCTCTCGGTCATCGGCCGCGCCAGAGTATCGGTGCCTACGCTCATCAGGCCTTTTCCCTCGTCATATCTTCCATCCGCTCGCGCAGCGCCTGGATCTGTTGCTGAAGCGCCTGTCGTTCGAGCGCATGATCCGACTCCTGGCGGGCTCGTGCCTGGACGGCGGCGGTGCGCTCGGCATCCAGCGTCTGGCGCAGCGCATCGATGCTGCCCTTGAGCTGCACGATCTCGGCCTGTGCGGCTGCGCGCTCGGCCTGCAGAGCGTGGTCGGACGCACGCTGCTGCGCTTCCATCTGGTCACGCATCTGCTGGATTGTCGTGGTAAGATCGGCGATGCGCGCCGCCTCTTCGGACCGGGCGCGCGTGATCTGCCGATCGGCATCGTTGGCGGCGGCTTCCAGTGCCTGGCGCAGACCGTCGATCGTCGCCTGAAGGTGCAGGTTGGCGGCGCGCATTTCCGAAAGCGCGTCCGGACTGGAATCTGATGTCATGTCGATCGTCCCCGCCAAACTGGTCCTATTGGTAACGGCGCATGTCAAGCACGGTTAACCGCTGATTTGCCATAAGGAGGACAATAATCTGTGACAGCGCGCACGCGCCCAGTCGTTTGTTGCAATCAGCCGATTGCGCGAAGTTAATCCTTGAGCTTCAGGGCTTTGCGCAACTCGGCATTGATCCGGCTCTGCCAGCCGGGGCCGGTGGCACGAAACCCTTCAAGCACCGCGCGGTCCAGCCGCAAGGTCACCTGCTGCTTGGGATTGTCAGACTTGGGCCGACCGGGGCGGGTGAGGGTGCCATCGGCGGGGCGGATGAGCTTGTCGCCATGCCAGACAGCGGCGCGGCGGAACTGGTCATCTGTCCATTCGGGTGTGTCGTCTGGATCAGTCCAGGGCTCATGCGGTGAAGCCATGATGGTCTGTTTCCCAACCTGGTTCAGGTATCAATATTGCAACTACAATAACCCGCCTCGTCAACTTATTCCATCGCCAGCAGCCGCTCGGCGCCGCCCAGGTCGACCGAGACCAGGCGGCTCACCCCGCGCTCGACCATGGTTACGCCGAACAGGCGGTGCATGCGGCTCATCGTCACGGCATTGTGCGTGACGATGAGGTATCGGGTGTCCGTGACCACGGCCATGTGATCGAGCAGGTCGCAGAACCGGTCGATATTCGCATCGTCGAGCGGTGCGTCGACCTCGTCGAGCACGCAGATCGGCGCGGGGTTGGTGAGGAACAGGCCGAAGATGAGCGCCACCGCCGTCAGCGCCTGTTCGCCGCCCGAGAGCAGCGTCAGCGAGGAGAGGCGCTTGCCCGGGGGTTGCGCCATGATCTCGAGCCCGGCTTCGAGCGGATCGTCGCTGTCGATGAGTTCGAGATGCGCCTTGCCGCCGTTGAACAGCCGCGCGAACAGCGTGCGGAAATGGCCGTCCACCGTCTCGAACGCGGCGAGCAGCCGCTGGCGGCCCTCGCGATTGAGCGCGCCGATCGAACCACGCAATCTTGCGATCGCCTCGACCAGTTCGTCATGCTCGGCCCGGATCGTCGCCATTTCGGTTTCGAGTGATGCGAGCTCGTCCGCTGCGATGAGGTTGACCGCACCCAGCCGCTCGCGTGCCTGGTGCAGCCGCTCGTGCTCGGCGGCTTCGGTCTCGGCCGCCGCGATCTGAGCCGGATCGAACGCGAAGCGTTCGGGCAGCAGCGGGGGCGGGCACTGGAAGCGCTCGCCGCAGCCTTGCGCGAGCTCGAGGCGTCGCTGGTCCTGATGTTCTGCTCGCGCGGATGCGCCAGCGCGCTGCTCGCGGGCGAGGGCGAGCGCTTCGGATGTCGCCGCAGCCAGTCGCTCGGCCTCAGCCAGCGCCTTTTCTGCTGCATGCGACGCCGCCTCCGCCAGGGACTGCGCCTGGCGTGCCTCGGCGAGCGATGCCTGGAGCGCTGTGATCGTCTCGCCCAGCTTTTCGGGCTTGGCCGCCATGCCAGCACGTTCCTGCTCCAGCTCGGCCGCACGCACCTGCATCTCGCGCAGCCGCTGTGCGGCCTCGCCCGATCGACCCTGCCAGCCCTTGATCTCGGCGCGCACGGTGGCACGCCGCTCGCGCAGGGCTGACAAGGTCTGGGCGTGCGTCGCCAGCGCCGCCATTGCGGAGCGCAGGCCTGTTTGCGCCGCGCCGGTGCGTTCGGTGAGAACAGCCACTTGCTCGCGCTGCGCTGCGCCATCGGGCAGGCCAGCGCGCGCTGCTTCGGCTGCTCTCAGGTCTTGCGCCGCGGCTTCGGCATCGGCAGCAAGGCGCTCGATACGCTCGGCGAGATCGTCGCGGCGCTCGGCATCGCGCTGCAGCGCGTGCTCGGTCTGGTCGCGATCGCGCAGCGCCTGGCGTTCGGCAGCTTCGGCTGTTCCCAGCGCGCGACTATGCTCGGCGATCCGCGCCTGCAGATCGGCGAGTTGCTGTTGCGCCAGCGCCAGAGCCGTCTCTGCGCCTTCCAGCCGTTCGGCCAGCGCAGGCCGAGCCACCTCGAGCTCGGTCAGCCGGGTGCGTCGCTCCAGCCGTTCTGCCGCCGCCGCACCGTCGCCGCTCGATACAAATCCGTCCCAGCGGCGCACACGCCCATCGCGCGTTACCAGCCGAACGCCGGGACCGAGCGCCTGTCCGGCATCGATATGTGCAACCATGACGAGCGACAGCCGCGCAGCGAGAGCCTCGGGCGCCCGGACATGGTCGGCGAGCCAGACGCAGCCATCGGGCAGGGCAGGGCGATCGACGGGCACAGCGGCCCCTGTCCAGCACCGCCCTTCTCCGGCAGGCTCTGCGATCGGAGCGCTCAGGTCATCGCCCAGCGCGGCGGCGAGCGCCTTTTCAAATCCCCTTTCGGCCTGAACCTGGTCGAGCGCGCGCTCGCCTCCGCCGGGTTTCTTGGCCAGGTCGCGCGTCAAGGCGTCGATCTCGCGCGTCATCGCGTTCAGCTCAGCGCGCAGCGTCGCTAGCTCGCTCTGCGCCGCATCGCGCGCCGGAACGACAGCATCGCGATCCGATTGTGCCTTGGCCAGCGCGGCCTCTGCCGCCGCCTTGGCCTGCGCCGCCTGCGCGCATTCGGCCAGCGCCTCGTCGCGAAGCCGTGCCAGCTCGGCCGCATCGCCGAGCCCGGAAAGCTGCGCCCGCGTCCGCTGCAATTCCTCATCTGCACGGCGGTGGCGCGCCAGTGCGGTGGCGAGCGCGGCATCGGCGACCTTGATATCGGCATCGGTGCGCGCCAGCTCGGCCCTCGCTTCGGCGAGCGCGACCTCGGCCTCGCGCACCGCGCGCTCGGCATTGTCCTGCGCATGGACGAGCACGGGGCCGCGCGCTTCCTCGGCAGCGATATCGGCCTGGACGCGGGCATTTTCCGCCTCCAGCCGTTCGAGCGCGGCGGTGGCATCATGGGTCAGCCGGTCCTCGCGCGCGCTGTCTTCGGCAATCCGCTTCTGCTGCCGGTCGAGATCGGAAAGGCGCTGCACGGCGGCATCGCGCTCTGCCGTCAGCGAAGAGAGCCGGAATGCCAGATCCTGGGCGGCATCGCGCGCCGACTGCAGCGCGGCACGAGTCTCGGCCAGCGTCTCGATCGCGCTGCGCTGCCCGGCCTGGGCGTCGTTCTGTGCCGTCTGGGCCGCAACTACGGCTGCCTCTGCCGCCGCAGCCTCGGCGCGCGCCTGCTTGGCCGTCTCGGCCGCGGTGCGCCAGCGCGCGAAAAGCGCGCGCGCCTCAGCCACCGCGATCTGGTGGCTGAGCGCGCGGTAGCGTTCCGCCGCCTTGGCCTGACGCGCCAGATTGGCCGAGCGCGCCTCCATGTCGGTGAGTACCTGCTGCAGCCGCTCCAGATTGGTCTCGGTCGCGCGCAGCTTCTGCTCGGCATCCTTGCGGCGGACATGGAGGCCCGCGATCCCGGCGGCCTCCTCGAGCATCTGGCGCCGCTCGACCGGGCGGGCGGAGATGACCGCGGCGATCCGCCCCTGGCTGACCAGCGCCGGGCTGTGCGCGCCTGTGGCGGCATCGGCAAAGAGCAGCGCGACATCCTTGGCGCGCACGTCGCGGCCATTGGCGCGATAGGCGCTGCCCGCACCGCGCTCGATCCGGCGGACGACCTCGAGCTCGCCATCCTCCACCGTTACCGCCGCGAGCACCGGCTGGCTGACCTCGGTGAGCAGCGCGACTTCGGCGAAATTGCGCGCGGGGCGGGTGGCGGTCCCGGCGAAGATCACGTCTTCCATGCCGCCGCCGCGCATCGACTTGGCCGAGCTTTCGCCCATCACCCAGCGGATCGCCTCGAGCAGGTTGGACTTGCCGCAGCCATTGGGGCCGACAATGCCGGTCAGGCCGGGTTCGATGCGCAGTTCTGCGGGCTCGACGAAGCTCTTGAACCCGCTGAGCTTAAGCCGCTTGAAACGCATCGGGGCAGTGAAGGCAGGGGGCGCGTGACTTGTCTGGCCCGGCACCGCAGCCTGGCCAGCCTCATCCGCCATCAATCCCCCATGGTCCATCGAACCCCCTTCAATGGCTCCGGGTCAGCGCGCCCCCATCGCCTGGATTTCGGTTTCCAGCGCCGGCCAGCCGGTGAATTCGACCTTGCGACCATTGATATAGAAGGTCGGCGTGCCCTGGATATCGTCTTCCTTGGTCGCGGTCTGGGTGTTCTCGGCCAGCGCCTGCGCGGTCTCGACATTGGTCAGGCACTGCAGCGCCTGATCGCGCGAAATGCCGCGCTGAGCGAAGAAGTCGATCAGACCGGTGCCTTCGGCCAGTGCGACGAAGCGCTGATTGTCGGGCAGGGCGAGCGCCGCCTCGAAGCGCTGCTGGCCCATGGCCTGCGCCTTGGTGAAGATGTCCGCCTGATTGGCCAGCACCTGCTCGCTGAGCGCGAAGAAGCTCTCGTTTGGCCCGCAACGCGTCAGCATCGATGCGGTGAGATCGAGCGGTTCGCGCACGAAGTTGCGGAATTCATAGCTCACGCGGCCGCTGGCGACGTATTTGTCGCGGATGGTCGCAAAGGCCTGTTCGGCGAATTCGGCGCAATGGCTGCAGGTGAGCGAGGCATATTCGACCAGCTTGATCGGTGCATCGGGATTGCCCATCACATAATAGCCCTTGTCGGTCTTGGTGACGGTTTCGGTCCAGTTCTTGCCGGCAGGCGCGGGGATGGCGGCGATCGGCTCGCCGGAGGGAGCGCCTTCCGCGGCCTTGTCGGCTTCACCGCTGCACGCGGCGACGGAGAGCATCAGGGGCAGGGCGATCAGGCTGGCAAAACGCTTCATACAGATTTGGTCCTTGTCATCGGAAACAGGGGGAAGTTCGACCCCGCGGGTCGGAAAATGCGTGGGTTCTGCTCTAGCGGCTGGCCAGCAGCGGTTCCAGACTTTTCCAGTCATAGACATTGGCCTGCAGCTTGCCGTTGATGGTGAAGCTGGGCGTTCCTTCGATCTTGACGGTCTCGCTGGCGAACTTGGTCATCGCCAGCACCTTGCCCTGTTCGGCCTTGTTGGCAAGGCACGCATCAATCTGGGCATTGGTGGCCAGCGGCGAATGCCGCCGCAGCTCGTCATACAGGCCAAGATCGCTGGCAATGCGCTTCAGCCGGGCGTTGATGTCGCCCTGATACCAGGCGGCCTGGCCTTCGCGGCCCAGGCTCCCGGCCTTGGTCATCCAGGTGCGCTGACTGGCGAGCAGACCGTGATGGCGGCGGAAGAAGCTGCGCGGTTCGCCGCAGCGTGCAAGCAGTGCGACGGTCATGTCGAGCGGATCGCGGATGAAGTTGCGCACCTCCAGGCTGGTCTTGCCTTTAGAGATGAAGCCATCGGCCAGCGCGGGATCCGATTCCTGATCGAACGCAGCGCAGTGCGGACAGGTATAGCTCATGTACTCGACGATTTTCTGCGTCGCGGCCGGGTTGCCCAGAACATGCCCGCCGACCTGGCTCTGGCTCACGCGGTTGGACCAGTCGGCCGGGGCTGCGGCCTTTTGTGCGGCACCGGGCGATACGGCAAATAGGCTCGCGGCGGCAGCAAGCGCGATGGCGGAAACGGCAAGAAGCGGGCGCAACGGCGCAATCATCGATCAACCTCATCAGGCAGGGGCGGCGCGAACAGGCGCACGGGTTTCAGATTGTCGCTCCTTAGCTGAACCGGGGCTGGCCGGGGAGCCTTTGAAGCGGCCTCGCGCGCTTCCTTTTCCTCCAGGCTGCGCGCCAGCGATTCGAGCACGGACTGCAGTTCGGGGTCGGCAATGGGCTTGAGGCCATCGGCTGGCGCGATGCTGATGGTCCGCAGCGATGGCGGCGGGGCAGGGCGCGGCTCGGGGCGTTTGGGCGCGGTCAGCGTGCCGTGGCGATATCGAACCCGCGCCACCGCCGCATATCCGAAAAAGCGGTTCACCCGCGCGATGATCTCCGGCTCGGCATGCTGCATGAAGATCGCCGTGGCGCTGGTCACGACGAGGTGCAGCGTGCCATCGGCCTTCTTGCCGCGGGCAAAGGCGATCGATTCCGGGCTGGCCATAGCGGCATAGCGCGGCCCGGCGATCTCGGCCCAGCGGCTGACCAGCGAGCTCTGGATGAAACCGAACTTGCGGAAGCTGGTCTCGCCGATCGACGGAATCAGGTCGGCAATACCGCGCGCATCGCCGCCGCGCCTGCGCCGGGGTGCCGGGGCAGGCTGCGCTGTCTTGCGCGGCTTGGTGGTAACGGGCTTATCGCTTTCCATTTCGCGTGCGACCATGGCATAGCGCCCCCATGTCCGTCGAGTGTCGCGATGATATTGTGGAAACCGGCACCGGCACCGGCGCTGTCGCTGAAGCGCTGCTCGGTCATTACGACATGCACGCGCGCGACCTCCCGTGGCGCGTTTCGCCCGCCGCGCGCAGGGCAGGGCTGAAGCCCGATCCGTACCGCGTCTGGCTGTCGGAGGTGATGCTGCAGCAGACCACAGTCGCGGCGGTCCCCGGCTATTTCGAACGCTTCACCACCCGCTGGCCGACGGTCGAGGCGCTCGCCACCGCGCCGCAGGAGGACGTGCTCGCCGCCTGGGCGGGGCTCGGCTATTATGCCCGCGCGCGCAACCTTATCGCCTGCGCGCGGGCCGTCACCGTGGATCATGGCGGGCGCTTTCCCGGCACGGAGGCGGGTCTTCGTGTCTTGCCCGGCATTGGCGATTACACCGCAGCGGCGGTGGCAGCGATCGCGTTTGACGAACCGGCAGCGGTCGTTGATGCCAATGTCGAGCGGGTGGTCGCGCGGCTGTTTGCGATCACCACATCACTGCCCGCAGCCCGGCCCGAAATCCGCAAGTACACCGCCGAGATCACCCCGCGCGAGCGTCCCGGCGATTTCGCACAGGCGATGATGGACCTTGGCGCGACCATCTGCACGGTGCGCAATCCCTCGTGCCTGCTCTGCCCGCTCGCGCCGCACTGTGCAGCGCACGCGCAGGGCATCGCCGAATCGCTGCCGGTCAAGCCGCCCAAAAAGGCCAAGCCGCAGCGCACCGGCACAGCCTTCTGGATCGAGCAGGACGGCCAGGTGCTGCTCGTGCAGCGGCCCGGCAAGGGGATGCTCGGCGGGATGCGCGCACTGCCCGACGATGGCTGGGCCGCGGGCCGCAACGGAACCGCCCAGCCGCCCGTTCCGGGCCAGTGGCAGGTCATCGATGGTGCGGTCGCGCATGTCTTCACGCATTTTTCGCTGGAGCTTGCATTGGCGCTTTATCGCGGCCCTCAAATCGATAAGGTTGCCATTGAAAACCTGAATGGCATCTGGTGGCCGGTGGAACATATTGCGGCGGCAGGGCTTCCGACGCTGTTCGCCAAGGCCGCCGCGCTCGCCATTCAGTATCGATAAAGCCGGACTGGCCAAAGGCGCAGATCCGATCAACGGGAGAAACACATGTCGAAGCTTTTGAGCCAGATGCCGCAGATGAGCCGCCGCCACATCCTGGGATCGGCGGGCCTGCTGGGCCTGTTCGCGGCGATGCCCGGCTATGCCCGCGCGATGGCGAGCGGGGATTTCGGCCTGATCCGCAAGCAGGTGGAGGATTATGTCGCGACCAAGAAAGTGGCTGGCATGCTGGTCTCGCTCGGCTTTGGCGCCCAGCCGGCGGCGCTGATCGGCGCGGGCAATCTGGCGCTCGACGTGCCCACCCCGGTCGATGCGAATTCGCTGTGGCGCGTCTATTCGATGACCAAGCCGATCACCGGCATGGCCGCGATGATGCTGATCGAACAGGGCAAGCTTAAGCTCGACCAGCCGATCGCCGATTTCATCCCCGAATTCGCGAACATGAAGGTGCTGACCGATCCGGCCAAGAGCCTCGACGCGGTCCCGGCGAAGACGCTGATCACGCCGCGCCACCTGATGACGCACACGGCGGGCCTGGGCTATAACATCATCACCAAGGGGCCCTTGCTCGAGGAATATAACAAGCTTGGCATCAATCCCGCAGCGGTGAGCAAGACGCCGATCCCCGGCTTCCCGATGCCCGCGCCGACCCCATCTATCGACGAATTCGCGCGCCGTGTCGCCTCGCTGCCGCTGATCGCGGAACCCGGCACGGTGTGGAGCTATTCGATCGGACTCGACCTGCTCGGCTATGTCATCCAGGTCGCATCGGGCATGGAATTCGGCGCGTTCCTCAAGAAGAACATGTTCGATCCGCTGGGCATGACTAGCAGCTATTTCACCGTGCCGCAGAGCGAAGTCGCGCGGCTCAGCACCAATTACGCGCCCTTTGCTGGCGCGTTGATCCCGATCGATCCAGCGCAGGACAGCATCTTCACCGTGCCGCCCGCCTTTCCGTTCGGCGGGGCAGGGCTGGTCAGCAGCGCGGCGGATTATGACCGGTTCCTCGCCATGCTGGTCGGCAAGGGGCAGGTGAACGGCACCCGCATCATGTCCGAAGCGACCGCGCTGATGGGCATGTCCAACCTGTTGCCGCCCGGCGTGGAAACCAAGGGCACCATGGCCGACGGATCGGGCTTCGGCGCGGGTGGCCGCGTGGGGATCGGTACCGATACGAGCCCGATCGGCACCTATGGCTGGGGCGGCGCGGCCGGAACCGTGGCCTTTGTCGACCATGTCCGCGGCATTCGCGCATCGGGCTATACCCAGTACATGCCGTCCGACACCTATCCCTTCCAGCGCGAGTTCCCCAAGATGGTGTACGAGCAGCTCAAGGCCATGGGCTGAGCGCGGGCCGGGGGCATCGTCATGAGTCTGTCGCTGATCGCCCCGGCATTGACCGGAAACCGCATCGACCGCGCCGATCAGGTGCGGGTCGATCCGGACCGGCTTGCCGGATACATGAACTGGAAGGCGAAGGTCCTCAGCCTCAATGGGCTCGAGCCAGAGGTGGATTTCGAAGGCCGGCTGGTCTGGCGCAGCCTGGCCGATGCCGCGCCCGACAGCGAGCTCATCTTCCTGGGCCTGATCGATGAGAAGGCGCATTTTGCCGAGCTGAAACGCGGCGAGCGTGGTTCGGGCCTCCACTATAATCCGCGCGTCTGGCAGATGCTCTCTGCGCTGCCCGCCGACGAACTGGCGCTCTATGGCGGTGCACGCACTCTGGTGGACTGGCATGCGCGGCACCGCTTCTGTTCGCTGTGCGGCGCGGCCAGCGCGATGAGCAAGGGCGGCTGGTCGCGCACCTGCACCGGCTGCGGCGCGGAGCATTTTCCGCGCGTCGACCCGGTGACGATCATGCTCGCCGAATATCAGGGCAAGGTGCTGCTCGGCCGCCAGCCGCGCTTCCCGCCGCGCCGCTTTTCCGCACTGGCCGGGTTCGTCGAACCGGGCGAGGGCATCGAGGAGGCGGTCGCTCGCGAGCTCTGGGAAGAGGCGGGCGTGCGCGTGAGGAACGTGCGCTATGTCGCCAGCCAGCCCTGGCCGTTCCCGTCATCTCTGATGATCGCCTGCGCCAGCGAAGCGCTGAGCGACGAACTGACGCTCGACACAACCGAGATCGAGGAAGCGGGCTGGTTCAGCGCCGCTGAGGTCCGCGCCGCGATGGCAGGCGACGAAAGCGCCCCCTTCATCGCACCACCGCCCTTCGCGATCGCGCATGATCTGCTGAAACACTGGCTGTCGCAGCAATAGGGGCGGGGTTAGTGCTGGGGTCAGGGGCTCATCCGGTCGCGGCGCATCACGCCAGATATTGACGCGCCCTGCATCCGGTGGCATGTGCGCCCGACCACGCCACACGGCGCCAGGCGCGCGGGTATAGCTTAGTGGTAAAGCTCCAGCCTTCCAAGCTGGCTAGGCGGGTTCGATTCCCGCTACCCGCTCCAAGGCCGCAAGTTTTGGAATGCTTGCGTTACGACCCGGTCTGCAGCGTTTTTGACCCTATCTCTACGCACCTTCCATCGGCCTAGGTCGAAAGCACCATCATCGCTGCTATGCTCCGCATGGAAGCAGCAAGGGTGAAATGACCATACGGCTCCCCGCTGGATAGCAGCCCGAAGGGGTGATGTATTGGGCCGACGGCCTGTAACGCTATCACGTGCCTGGGAACGATCTGCCGAGCCCTGCTTATTGCTGCAAGTGCCGCCCGATTTTGGCGCAGCAATAAAAAAGGATGGAGACAGATATGGAAGCGACCCGCAGCGCCTTGAAATCACTGGTCGAAACGACTTTTGATTCGGTTGAAGGTTATCGCAAGGCGGCTGAGACCGCGAAGTCGCCGCAGCTCAAGGCTGTCCTGACCCAGCAGGCGCAGAAGCGCCAGTCGACGCTGGACGCGCTCAATCAGGAACTGGTGCGGGTCGGTGGCCATGCCGTGACCAGCGGTACGACCGCTGGTGGCCTGCATCGCCTGTGGGCGGACATCACGTCGCTGTTCGAAAAAGGCGACGAAGCTGCCGCCGAGCGTGCCGAAGAGGGCGAGGATTATCTCGTCAAGAAGTTCGAAGCAGCCCTGAAGGACCAGGATATCGACCCAGCCGCGCGAGCCGCGATCGAGAAGGCGTGTCTCGAAGTGAAGGAGGGCGAGCGCCTGACCGATCAACTGGCCCGCCAGTACGACTGACCCGAACCCTCGTTCTACCATCGCAGCCCCGGCGGGACTAATTTCGGGACCACCGGGCCTGCCATGTTCTCCCTTCACTGGAGTGCTCGAAATGCCAGCCCCCGATACGAAAGACCTTCCTTCGCCCGCCATCAGCAATGGCCTTGCTGACCACCAGCCCGGAGAGGGCTCCTCGCCGATTTCCGAAGCCGAAGGCAATGCTGGCGAACTCCATCAGGACGTTCCGGAGGATGCAGACCACGACGCCGCCCAGGCCCATCTGACCGACAATTTCGGTCACCGGATTTCCGACAACCAGAATTCCCTGAAGGCGGGCGAGCGCGGGCCGACGCTGCTGGAAGACTTCGTTCTCCGCGAAAAGATCTTCCATTTCGATCACGAGCGGATTCCCGAGCGCATCGTGCATGCGCGCGGTTCGGGCGCGCACGGGACTTTCGAGGTCACGAAGGCGATACCTGAATGGACCAAGGCGGCGCTGTTCCAGAAACAGGGCAACAGCTGCCCTGTTTTCGTTCGCTTTTCGACCGTAGCGGGCGGCTCGGGCAGCGTCGACACGCCGCGCGACGTACGCGGATTTGCCGTCAAGCTGTACACCGAAGAAGGCAATTGGGACCTGGTCGGCAACAATATCCCCGTCTTCTTCATCCAGGATGCGATGAAATTCCCCGATCTGGTCCACAGCGTGAAGATGGAAGCCGACCGGGGCTATCCGCAGGCCGCCAGCGCCCATGATACGTTCTGGGATTTCATCAG